>Ga0075112_1000132_pt1 | contig 36378 bp, 36 predicted proteins | sample AntAceMetag02UKF_FD_69783 | JGI IMG/M metagenome (GOLD analysis project Ga0075112, IMG submission 69783) | Saline lake microbial communities from Ace Lake, Antarctica - Antarctic Ace Lake Metagenome 02UKF | ecosystem: Environmental > Aquatic > Non-marine Saline and Alkaline > Saline | place... | reverse complement strand
CTATTACCGTTGCAAATGGTGGGATGAAACCGTTTCCCCCTGCAGAAGAAGGTTATGTGCGCTATGTCATCAAGCTTCCATCCGTTCAAAAACCGGAGAAATATAAAGTTCAGGTACTAACCGGAAAAAATGCCCTACTCGATCCTCGCAACCAATACCGTTTTCATGGCGAAATCGAGAGAGAAACCATTAAAGGATGGGGTTACTCCTAGAATAATTCAAGATCAGACCTACAGCCCATATGAAGTCATCGTCTGAAAAGGATCGATTTGAACAGTTAACGTGTGTCCCTGCGATGAGAAAATTCTCACGCACATAACCTCCGAACTTGTACATATCTTCCATCATCCAGAGATAATATTCTCTGTTTGGACCCGTTATGCGGTCAATTCCCGCATCGAGGGAATGGCTTTCATAAACGGCATACTCGCCCGGAGTGACATGCTGTCGCACTTGGGCCAAGAGGGAGGGCTGTCTTGACTTTGTTATTAACACCGGGGATTCCCTGGACATTGGAACCATGCCGGAACTCATTGACTTTCTGTCTGAAATAAACAACCGGGACGTGGAGCTCCTTTTTCAGATGCCAAGCGTGGGACAGTAAATTGGCCTTCCTCCCCTTATCCCTCACAAAAAGATAAAGCTTTTGGAGAAAGATAATGATCATAAAGAACAAAAAAGATAGGGTTTCCACAATTATTCTTTTGTTTGCATTAGCGGTGGCCTTTCATGCAATCAACGTCCCGGAGATTTCAGCCCAAACCTTCGATTTTGATGAAGGGATTGAGGTAGTTACAAAGGGTCTTATGACAGAAAGCAGGGATATCCTGAAAAACAAGAAGATAGCCGTTTTCGGAATCATTGAGAGCAAGTCGGAAAAAAAGTGGGAGGTCTCCTCGTTTATTGAAGACGGGATTGTGGACGCGCTCGTAAAGAATGGATACAGGGTTATTGAGAGGAGAAGGATTCAGGATGTAATCCAGAAGGAGATAAAGAAAGTTGCAGATCTGTGGTTTAACCAGGACTCGATTGCCCGATTCGGGAAGCTCGTTGGGGCGGACTTTGTTGTGACGGGCAGATACGTTTTGTGGGGACAGGCTACACTTAAGATCAGCATACGGGCCATCAATGTTGCAGATGGAACAATTGTGGCGGCTGATAAAGTACAGGTTCACACAGACAGGATAGCAAATTTGCTGAAATTGGAAGAGAAGAAAGAACATCCGAAAGAAGTTAAGGCGAACCCTGAGAAACCGGGTGAAGTAAAGAGCATCAATGATCTCACCCACGAGAGTGGAAAACTGGGTGAATATAAAGCGCTGATCATTGGGATTAACGATTATGAAGGTCCGAACATTCCTGATCTTGAAACACCGATAAACGATGCGACAGCCTTAGCCAAGGTTCTCAAAGAGAAATACGATTTCAATGTGAAGCTTCTTCTGGACCGTGAAGCCACTAAGGAAGCCATATATAAGGAATTGCGGAGCCTGACGTTATCCACAAAGCCAAATGACAGTGTCCTGATCTATTTTGCGGGGCATGGGGATCTTGATCGAACCTATGACGGCGGTTGGTGGATTCCGGCAGATGCCAAAGGCGGAAATCCAGTGACGTACCTCGACAACGTTCAGCTCCAAAAAGCGATGCGGAGCATGAAGGCCCGACATGTCCTGTTGGTTTCAGATTCCTGTTATTCGGGTACGCTTTTCGGAAAGGCGCGGAGCCTGCCTCCTGTCATTGACGACAAATATTATCTGAGTCTGTACCACGAAAAAAGCCGGTGGGGTATGACTTCCGGCAACAAAACACCCGTGTCTGACCAAGGCACTGGGGGGCACAGTGTGTTTGCCTACCAGCTGATCAAGGAATTGGGAAGAAACGATAAGCCTTTTTTAAGCACTCAGGAGCTCCACGCCCTGATAGCCCCTGTTATTGCGAATAACTCGGAGCAGACACCGCTTTGTCGTCCTATCCTGAATACGGGAGATCAGGGCGGGGAATTTGTGTTTGTGGCATCCCTGGAAAAAAAGCCGCCGTCAACGATCCCGTGGACTCAGAAAAATAACGCCGACAAGGAAATCCTTTTCTGGAAGTCCATTCAGGATAGCGATGACCCAGCCCTGTTTGAAGCATACCTGACAACATTTCCAAACGGGGTTTTTGTTCTCATTGCCAAACGGAAGATTGAAGGCCTCAAACAAGAAAAGATGTTTAAATCTATCCCACCTGAATATGGAAAATCCAGGTTATTTGTCAAAGTCGAACCGATAGATGCAAGAGTGAGAATTCTCAATATCGTTCCGAAGTTTTACCAGGGGATAGAACTTGATTCGGGTAGTTATCATGTGGAGACATCGAAGCCGGGGTATATGAGCAAGGAAAAATGGGTAGATCTGGAAGCGGGAGGAAATAAACAGCTTGAGATCAGACTGGAAAAAATGCGGGCATCCATCCAAACAAATCCAACATTCCCCGGTTCCTCCTCCACTTCCGGCGTGATGAAAAGGGATGGGGTTTATGTGGCCTATGCCAATGGGATTGTGGTAAACACCAAAACAGGTCTTGAGTGGAAAGCCGGACCTGATATGAATATGAACTGGTATGATGCCAGATCGTGGGTGGAAAGCCTGAATCTTGACGGTGGCGGCTGGAGGATGCCAACTGCGCATCAGCTGAAAAGTCTTTACAGGGAAGGGGTCGGTACGTGTAATATGACGTCTCTTCTGAGTACCACTGGATGGTGGGTGTGGACAAGTAAGATTTCTAATTCACCCCAGAAAACTTCTGGATTGCTGGCATTGTTCAACAAGACCGAATGTGTCTCGTGTGCCTGGATCTTCTACTTTGCCAAGGGCGGCTACGGGTACTGGATCGACCGCAACACCTCCGACAACCTACGGGCCTTTGCGGTGCGTTCCCGAAACAATGGGTAATTTTATCAAACAGGGAAAAGGTACAAAATTAAAGATCATCCCAAGGAATTCAGGCGTTGCACCGCCCTGCTTCTGTCCCTGTCAAAAACTTTGCGCAAGCCTTCCGACCAGCGACGGATGGCTTTCCAGTCCCGATAGTCCCCCTCAGATATCCCTTTAGAGTTCATCTTTATTTTCATTACCATTCGTATGTGAAAAGGGATTACCATAGTCGAGTACGCCTGCAAACAGCCCAATATCTACAGGTTTTACTTCCGGAACAGCCTTGATTACAGGATCCAGATACGACAATGCCTTACCCTGATTCTCCTTCGATGCATGGCTCATGGCGAGACAGGTCATGAAATAGGCCACCGGGATCCCAGACAAAAACTGGCGGTTTTCCTCCACAAACGATGGTGTTTCAGGCAACCAGCGATCACTTCTTATGGCACTCCCGATAATCACCGCTTCATAAGATTTCAGATCAGTGACGCCATTTATCAGACGGACATCAACCAGGGCGCCGTTATGGCAAAGAGACTGCCCAATGGTCTCTGCCACCCCACCGGTAGATCCACACCGGCTGGCATAGGCCACAAGGAATTTAGGCGCCTTGGCTTTCCGGTTCCCGCAGCTGGATTGAGGAAATTTTATCTCTGCCGCTTCTCCCACACGAGCCAGGGGTAGACCCAGCGTCATGAACCCGGCGACCGCTCCTGTTATTCCGGCACTATGGGTCACAAATTCTCTTCGTGAAATATCACTCATCATGTTCCTCGCTTTTTGGCCCTCATTTCTATTTTATTTATCAAACACTGTCTTTTCACAACTTGCCATGCGTTCGCGCATCCTCTTGAGGACTTTGGCCTTTTGTTCTTCATTAAGGATGTTGTAGAAATCCACAATCTGATCCAGGTGGGTCCCCATCTTCTCCGGCATGCGGTTTAATCGGTCTTTAATCAAATCGGCCAGTTTTTGCATATCGGGATTTTCTTGAACCATGACAACCCTCATGTCACCCATGAATTGAGATCGTCCAGTCCGCATTTCGTCAAAATCCGCCTTGAAACTCGTTTTTAATTGGCCATATTTTTCCTTCTGCTCTTCCGAGAGATTTAGGGCCTCCATTTTGTTGTCCATACGATCCAAAATACGCTCTGGAAAAGCCTTCATAAAAAAAGGTGGCGGAAAACCTCTGCCGCAAAATCCGCGATTGCCACTCGCCTTAACGATACACAATCCTGTACCAAGTACCAAAAAAGCCACAATACTGCTCACGATCACACGCTTCTTAGTGAATTTCATTTTTCTCCTCCTTTAGTGTGAATGTAGGGTTGAATTTTTGACACATATCCTATCTGATGTGCTGCAAGATACAGGAGAATCGTTAAGAAAGTTCTTTGATATTGCAAAAAGATGTAAAGGAAATGTAAAAAATGTATAAAAGGCTGTTGGCTATGCGACATATGATACTTGAGAGATGCAATTGGCGGTTAGCCGTTAGCTATTAGCAAAACAAAACCAGTGATTTACGGCGCAATGGGCTAGCCCTAAAAAGTGAGGACTCGAACATGAAAAAAGTGATTCAAATGCTTGAGATCTTTGAGCTAACGGCTAATAGCTAAAAGCTAATTGCAGCTTTTTTGTGACACCTAAGAGGACGGGCACATGGATGAAACAGTTCTGCTGGTTGATGATGATGCAAAACTTCGAAGGCTTCTCAGGGAATATCTGGAGGGTTACGGCATTCGGGTATTGACTTTAGAGGATGGATCGGAGGTCTTAAAAACAATTCAAATGAAATCACCGGATATGGTCATATTGGATATCATGCTGCCCCAACGGGACGGACTGGATATTCTGAAAGACATCCGCACACAATATTCTCTACCCGTAATCATGCTGACGGCCAAGGGAGAGGATACAGACAGGATCGTGGGACTTGAACTGGGGGCGGACGACTACCTCCCGAAGCCCTTTAATCCAAGGGAACTTCTGGCAAGGATGAGGGCTGTGTTGAGAAGGCTCGACCCCGGCATTAGCCGAACGGCCAGGGAGGAAAAAGAACCCCATATCAAGTCCGGCGGTCTCATACTCAATAAAGCGAAACAGACGTTAACGGCAGGCAGTGAAGAGATGGAGCTTTCCTCGACCGAGTTTAAAGTAATGGCGGCGCTCATGTCACATCCCAATACGGCGCTGAGCCGGGATAAACTCATGAACTTTGCCAGGGGCAGGGATTTCATGGCCTTTGACCGAAGCATAGATGTCCATATCAGCAACATCAGAGCCAAACTGAAATCCCACCCCTCTTTTGAAGCGTGCATAAAAACCATATGGGGAACAGGCTATATGTTCGTGGAGGAGTAATGAAGCGAGGAAAACTCTATAGCAAGATATTTATTTCATTTGTTATCGTTCTCATCATTACGGAGATTGTCATCTTCGGTCTGTTTATCCTCACCGAGGGAAGAAGGGCACGATCAAGGGTCGAAGGATATGTAAACGCCCAGTCTACCGTAGTGAGACAATATGTGGAGGCGACCATCCGGTCGGAACCGCATGTGGGAGTATCTGAAAACAGCACCTTGCGAAAACTCATTCATGATCTTGGAAATATTTATCAGGCAAAGGTCTGGATGACCGGGGCGGACGGTCACTTGATTATGCGGTCATTTAAAGGGCCCATCCCCGATGACGCCTTAAAGTTTCAAGAAAACCATGCCTTAAATAGGACCTCTTTTGAGCCATATCACCATGTCAGAAGGGGCTTTGTTCGTTATGTCCACATACCGGTGGAATTACAAAAGGGAGAAAGAGGAAACATCCATCTCCTGTTTGAAAGTACCAGAAAGCACCACTCGGGGGGATTGTTTGCCTTGGGGATCTTGGGCATAGGCCTCGTGATAGTCCTCCTTGTAATCCCCGTATCGCGGCGGATTACCAACCCCCTGAATCGTCTTCGGGATTCGGCACTCAAAATCGCGGACGGAGATCTTACCCACCGGGCCACGATCAAGAGCAAAGACGAAATCGGAGAATTGGGACATGCGTTCAATCACATGGCGGCACAGTTAGAACGGATGATCAGGGGCGGCAGAGAATTGACCGCCAATATCTCCCATGAACTGCGCACCCCACTGACCAGGATACGAATCGCAGAGGAGCTTATCCGAGAGAAATTGAATAGAGGTGAACATCAAAACATGGAAAGCCACCTTGATGACATACGGGAAGATATCGAAGAATTAGATCGTCTTGTGGGCCAGGTCCTTGTCCTTTCCAAGATGGATATTCTTGAGACCACTTTCAATATCGAACCCGTTGATATATCTGAACTGCTTGGAGATATTATTGAAAGGCTCACATTATCCATCAGCCGAAAAGACCTTAACTTGCAAACCCATATTGTACACGATTATCCGGTTTCGGGCGACAGGGAAGGTCTTCGTACCGCCCTCTCCAACATTCTGGACAATGCCGTCAAGTTTGCCCCGGAAAAGGGACGAATCGAAATTAGTGCATCCTCGGAAGAGGATGGGGTCAGGATCAGCGTCACCAACTCTTTTGGGGCTCTTTCAATGGACGATCTCGCTCGCCTATTCGATCCGTTTTACCGGGTTAAACCAACCCGGGTAGGCGGCTCAGGGCTGGGCCTGGCCATTACAAAAAAGATTATTGAACGGCACGGAGGAAAGATAGAAGCCATGAATACCTCCGAAGGGTTGAAAATTCGGTTGCACATTCCTTCACACCCGCCAGGTTTCATACCTGAGAAAGAATCGAATACCATTACAGAATCGTAATCCTATCGAAACTCTATGGTAACGTTTGAGCCCTACTGTTCGAAGGAATTGGAGGAGTTGAACCCAAACTATATGAGACGTCACAGACAGCCAGACCATCCCCGTCCAGGATGCCTTGAACCGGGCGGTACATTGTACAACGGACAAATTTGAATACGATGGAATGCTTCTGAATTCTTTCGAAATATTTGACAGGATGCGTTCCATGGATGGGGTCTGGTCCGATTGGGATGTCAAAATCGAGTGGGAAGGGTGGATACGGAATGAGATTCTTCCAGCGTGCACTGAACCGGTGGGAATTGTACCGGCATTTGAAGACAATTTCAAGGGTTGGATACAGGCCAACAACTTCATCATCAGGTATTTTTCACCTGACGTACCTTTCGGATGGCAGGAAAATATCTGGTCGGGTGGATCATCGTCGTGGATACATGAAAACTATTACTCTGACGAAATAGAGACGCTAATCGTCGGTCCCACGGTTCAACTACGGACCGATTTTGAGGTGTTCGGAGGGGAGTACAGTCCCGACTTCATCGTTTTCGACAAATACGAGATGGATGCCATCAGCGGGCATTGGTTATTCAATGCAAGGGATTGAGACAATTATCTAACCTATGCAAAACATGTGAGCAAAGGTCTGGGCGACATTCCGGTGATGCTCTGGCAGATTCCCGGCGGACATCTCCAAATTCAAGGGGGTATTGATACACGGGAATCCCACGGGTCCACGGCTCCAAATTACTTTTTCGGAGACGGCTGGTTAGAGCCCGATTTGAGCAACCTGAAGGCGTATATTCCCCAAGAGACAAAGGACTACCTGCTGCAGGATGGATACGACTGGACATCCTCGAACAATATGCTCAAAGCCAGAGAGAGCAATGTATTTCCCATACTGTGGGGAGGGGGAAACACCACCAGTGTAGGAAAATTTCCCTCCGATGATGGAGGCTGGCTTTCAGAAAAAGTTCTTGAGTATTCCCAGAATCCTGCCTATCTGAGCAACTAACGATTTTGCTGTCAACGGCATTGCCCAATGATATGATGATTTGGGTGATGCCGTTTTGGGTTTGAACTGCAAATTTTTTGAGTGTTGTCTCTTTATTTCATCAAAAATCATACAAAATCGCCGTTGCAAATGGCCGCAATATAAGCAAGTTCACTGGAGACAGCCTGGCCTGCAAGGTTTCCCACATCATGCCCATAAACATCTGATTTCATAACCACACATATTTTCACGTCAAGCCCTTATCAGTAAAAGCGGATGAACTTTTCTTAGCTTCCCGAAGAAAAGCTTAGCAAAATTACGCTCATAATCGTTCTTGCTTTGGCCATCTTGTTTGATTATGGGCTCTGGGGCGATAGGAATTACCTCCTTGAAATCGGGATGAACAATTGCCGACAATTCAGTAGCATGAATATAATATGCTGGCGGTAGACGGATGATTGTTCTGTTTACCAAAAATTAAAAGCATCATGGAACACTTCGGAGTTTGGCATAATACAAAAGGGGATGACCGTCCTATGGCACGTGTATCCCAAATGTTCGATCCGCTTAACCAAGTCAGTGTAGATACGATTATCTCCTCAATAGGTGAAGGAGAAAGGAAATTGGCCTCCAGACATTTTTTCAAGCTCACCATTGGTTCTAGTATTACTGGATCGGGGCTACCCTGCCTATTGGTTGTTTAACCTCATCATGTCCATAGGGGCGCATTTCTGCGCCCGAGTATCCTGAAAGCATGGAACTTCATACGGAAATTCGTTAACTCCAGAAAGCGCTAAGTCATTATCTCTCTGCCCGTTTTCCCTTCCTCCGTTGAAAAGTGCAAAGAACTTGGCCTGCAAGAGGTCAGTTCTCTTAAATTGGGACTCGTGATGGTTGAGCTGGACAGTGGCAAAGTGGAAGTCTTAATCACATCCCTCGCCGATAGAAACGCTTTGCCGTACGAGTTTTTTCCTGAGCTTTATCACCTCCGATGACCTGTTGAGAAAGATTACAAAAAGATGAATCTGGATTTAGATAGACAATTTTCAGGAAAATCCATCGAATCAGACTACCAGAATTTCCATGCCAAGGTTTCTGCAAAAAATTTGACTACGATAGTCTCCAGCACCACAAGCAAGGATATCCAAGCTGCCTATAGGATCAGAAAATATCTTTATCATATCAATCATGCACAGGCTTACGCGGAGATGAAGCGTATGATTCTCTTGTTTTTTTCCTTGACAATCCCTGCGCAACTAAAGCATAGATTGATCCAATGAAATGGTTATACCATTGACCGCGAGGAGATTATGAAAGAAAAAAAGCTTTTTTCTACCTATCGATCCAAAAGGGCGTCCCAGGAAATCGCGGATGCGATTAAGAATGCGATTTTTTCCAAGAAAATCAAAATTGGGGAAAAGTTGCCCTCGGAACGGGCTTTGGCCGACCAATTCGGGGTAGGACGGATGACCATCAGGGAAGCTTTGCGGACCCTCGAAACAAAAGGTTTCCTTTCGATTCGTACGGGATGCGAAGGTGGTGCCTTTGTAGGGGAGAGTGATCCAGAAGCCGTGGCCGTAACGATCACGGATAATTTTCAGCTTGAAGGTTTAACCAACGAACAAATGATTGAGGCGCGATTAGGTCTGCAATGCGAGATAATTAAGTTGGCCGTTAAGCACGCAACGGACGATGATTTAAGAATTATTGAGGAAAATGTAGCAGAATCAAAGGATATGCTGAAAGCAGAAAACCCGGAGGAAGTGGTTGCTCGAATGATCAGTTTTCATATCCTCCTTGCACAGGCAACTCACAACCTTCCTTATATCATGTTTCTTCGCTCCCTGATGGAATGGGCACGTAGAAGACTGGAGAAATGGGTGCCATCGGCAGAAGATCTTAACTACTCCTACGAATCTCACGAAAGAATATTTCAGGCCATAAAGAATAGGAATGTGGAAATTGGTCAGGAATTAATGAAGGAGCATATTCAGCATATGGGTGAGAGAGTAAGCGCTCATGTAGACGTTTAAGGGTCTGAAAATATTATTTTTGTTTGGGTTCAGGCCGGAAAACCTGCATGCTCGCACTTTGGGATTTACGCATGATGAAAGTTGCAAAGGGTCATTTGACCGGTTTTGGATTTAGGAGGCTTGTTCGAGTATGAAGCCCTATTTCTGGATGATGAAATTCACTCCCCAAAAAGAATGGATAGAAAGAAAGGGCCTTTTGCTGTGGCTCGCTTTTTTCTTCACTGAAATAGGGGCCGGGCTTTATCTTATTTCCATGTTGTTTGATTTCTGGAAAGGTTGCTGGGTCGGATGGGTCCTCGGGGCGATACTCGGCGGCGTGGTTCATGTCCTCTATTTGGGACGACCCGAAAGAGCTTGGCGGGCCATACTCCGTCCGGGCAAATCCGAGTTGTCCAGGGGGGTCATTGTCATTATGCTTTTTTCCCTGGGGGGAGTGTTGCAGATGGCGCCTTCCCTCGGTTTTTTCGAGGCTTTTTCCTCGTGGGTTTTCTCGTGGCCTTTCAAGTCCATCATGGGGATTCTCTGCATCCTTATGATTGTACACGGACATTTGACCATGCATGGATTTTCGTCCATCCCTTTTTGGACATCCGCCGTTTTCCCGATGATTGGATTAACTTCGGGGATATGGGCTGGTTCCCAACTGACCCTGCTTCTAGTGGTTCTGTTTTCGGAAGTGGGAATTCAAGCCGCCGTTGAACCCATAGCGGTCATTTCTCTGGCTGCGTATGCCTTTTTTACGCTCTATCTCTATTGGTCTTCTTTCGAATCAAGCGCCGCAGCCAAAGCATCAGCAAAAAAGGCTCTCGTGGGAGATTTGGCGTCTGCCTTTTACGGCGGCGTGGTGTTTGTGGGATTCGTGATCCCCGTTGCCGTGAGTGTGCTGATTGGGCTCCGAACCGATTTTGGGATCGGCCTTTCAACGCTGATCGTTATCAGAGCCCTCTGCGCCCTTACGGGCGACCTGGTTTTCAGGTATGTGATTCTAAAATCGGGGAAATACAATCCTCTTATTTATTCTAATGTTTTCAAGGGTTAGAAGTTGTTTTGGAGGCTTAACGGGTATGTCAAGATGGGGAATGATCATCAATTTAAACACATGCATTGGCTGCTATAATTGCATGGTTGCCTGCAAGCAGGAGCACTTCCTGCCCATGGGGGTTTTTTTTTCGCGAGTACTGGTTGGGGAAATAGGAGAATATCCCTCGCCTCAGAAACTTGTGTACCCCGTGCTCTGCAATCACTGCAAAGATGCCGCTTGCGTGGAAGTGTGTCCTGCCGGCGCAACTTTTAAAAGGGAAGACGGGATTGTTGTTGTGGACCCTGAAAAATGTTTGGGCTGCAGGAGTTGCCTTATTGCATGCCCCTATCAGCAAAGAACGTTTTTGGAGAAGCAGATGGCGGAACACTTTCCGGGACAGGGGCTGACGCCCTACGAGGAAATAGGAAAACAGCTGTATCCGTTGGAAAAGGGAACGGTGGTGAAATGCAACTTTTGCGCCGAGAGAGTCGATGCGGGCCTTGAGGAGGGATTGGTCCCCGGGATAGACAGGTTGGCCACGCCTGCTTGTGTCATATCCTGTCCCACGCACTCGAGGCATTTTGGTGATCTGGATGATCCCAGGAGCAATGTTTCTCTGCTTATAAGAAAGAGTAAGGCTTTTCCGTTGCACCCTGAGTATGGAACCCAGCCCTCGGTATTCTACATCCTGGGGCAATCATGAACCGTGCGGGCAAAATCAACAATTGAAGCGGTTACTAAGGTAGAAAATGAATGTAATAGAAATAGTGTTTCAAGGTGAAGGCGGACATGGTTCCGTTGTTGCCGCAAAACTTCTGGCAAAGGCTGCCGCCAAGTCAGGTTTTCAGGCCCAATCCTTCGCGTCATACGGAGCGTTGCGACGGGGAGGCAAGGTCGAGGGGTATGTGAGAATCTCCGAGGAGAAAATTCCCATGCACAGCAAGATATATTCTCCGGATTATTTGGTGATCATGGATGAATCTCTTCTGGAGAGCGCCTGTCGGTCGGACATCTTCAAGGAAAACACACAAATCCTGGTGAACGGCAGGGAGCCGAAGGCCGATTATCCCGAACTCAAGGGACGCGACGTATATGCCGTGGACGCCTATGGCATCGCAAAGGGAATGGGATTGGTTATTCCGGGAGGAATGCCCATCATCAACACCACTCTTCTGGGGGGGCTGGTGAAAATTCTTGGAAATATAAAAATTGAACATTTACTGGACGTAATCGGGACAAGCACACCCAAGCCCGACAAAAACATGGCGTGCGCAAAAGCCGGATATCAGGGAACCAACTCTTTTTTTGAAGAGAGCTCCGATGACCTTTCCTTGGAAGATCATCGGTCCGAAAATGGGAATGGTTCGCGGCATCCGGTTTATCAAACGGAAAAAATGGCAAAATGTCATCGATGTCAGATCTGCTACATCGTGTGCCCTAATTTGGCCATAACGGTCCAAATGGACCCTTTCGGCTTTGAGGTAAACAAAGAGATTTGCACGGGCTGCGGTATTTGCATAGAAGAGTGCCCGCGAAAGGCAATATCATGGGAAGGGGAATAACAAAATGATCAAGGTATTAACGGGAAATGAAGCAGCTGCTTACGGCGCCCTCCTTTGTAAACCCGAGGTTGTCTGCGCCTATCCCATAACGCCGCAATCGCGTATCCCCGAGCAGATCGCCGAATTTTACGCTCAGGGCATAATGGGCGGCAAGTTTGTCAATGTGGAATCGGAAATGGCCGCCTTGGGATATGTCACCGGGGCCGCCCTTTCCGGGGTTAGGGTTTTTACCGCCACCTCCTCTCAGGGCCTGGCCTGGATGCACGAGGGGTTGCATTGGGCCGCAGGTTCAAGACTGCCCATCGTCATGGTCAACGTAAACCGGCCCATGGGGGCGCCATGGAATTTGACCTGTGATCAGACGGACAGCCTTTCTCAAAGGGATACGGGTTGGATGCAGTTCTATTGCGAGTCGAATCAGGAGATCATAGACACGGTCATCCAGGCTTACAGGATATCCGAGTCCCTCTGCATTCCCGCCATGGTGTGCATGGACGGCGTATATCTTTCCTATCTGTCTGAAACCATGGATATCCCGGAGCAAATCCAGGTGGATGAATATCTTCCGCCTTACAGGCCTGAGCATAAAATTCCGGGCGGCGGGTATAAGCTTTACGACAAGTCCCCATCCTTTTCGGAGCCTCTGGGATCCGATTTTATGAGGGATCGTTACAACCTGCACGAATTAGAAAGTCAGTGCGTGCAAACGGCCGTCGACTCGGATGAAGCATTTTTCCGTACTTTCGGTAGGCGCTACCCTCCGGTGGAGGAATATAAGAGTCGTGCTGCGGATGTGGTGGTTGTCATTTCCGGCAGCGCCGCGGGAACCTGCCGGTACGTGGTAGATTGCATGAGGGAAGAGGGTTACTCCGTAGGCATGGTCAAGATCAGGATGTTCAGGCCCTTTCCCAAGGAATTGCTCAGGCAGGCCCTTGCGGGGAAAAATAAAATAGCCGTTATAGAACGGGACATTTCCGTGGGCCAGTGCGGTATTTTTTACCAGGAAATCAAGTGGGCCATGAGTGGTTTTAAAGAGACCGGCCAAATATACGGTTTTATTGCCGGACTGGGCGGCGCCGATATAACGAGTGGGCTGATCCGAGATGCCATTATGTCAACCATTAATTCTCCGAGTCCGGATAGAGACGTGTACTGGCTCGGGTTAGATATATAAAAAATGAATATAACCAATGAGGAAATCAAATTGCGTTTCAGCACTAAAGAATACATGCAGCCTCCCCACGGTTTTTGTCCGGGTTGCGGGGTAGCATTAACTCTCAGATACTTTTTGAAAGCCATGGGGGGAAATGTCGTGCTTGTAATGCCCCCGGGATGTACTTCTCCCAGTGTCTTGAATCCCAAGAGAAGCCTTGTATCCGGTGATCGATATATTGATGTCATATGCTCTCCCTTTGGATCTACCGCCATTTTCGCCGGGGGAATCAAGTCGGGACTCGTTGCCCGGGGGGATCTAAAAACCCAGGTTGTTGCTTGGGCCGGAGACGGGGCGACTTTTGATATCGGGTTGAGCGGCGTATCCGGCGCGGCGGAGAGAAACGAAGACATCATATATGTTTGTAACGATAATGAAGCCTATATGAATACCGGAAACCAGCGCAGCAGCGCTACGCCTATCGGTGCCACGACCACGACAAATCCTCCTCCGGGGACGAAGCATGAATCGAAGAAAGACATCATGTGGATCATGATGGGTCACCAAATTCCTTATGCCGCAACCTCCACCATCGCTTATCCGGATGATTTAATGGGAAAAGTGAGAAAAGCAAAGGATATTAAGGGTTTTCGGTTCTTTCATTTTTTGGCGCCGTGTGTTCCGGGATGGGGTTTTCGAACGGAACAAACCGTAAAATTATCAAGATTTGCGGTCCAAACGGGTTTGTTCCCGCTCTACGAGATGGAAAACGGGGCCGTTTCAATCAATAAAAAGAGAAAGTCGGTGAAACTCGAAGAATTCACAAAATTACAGCGAAGATACAAATTCCTCGGGAAGGAAGGTTTGGCTGCCCTGGAAGGATTTGTGGATCAACAATGGAATCGGCTTAATCGCCTGGCCGGGACTGATGGGGACGCGGTTTCCAGTTAGTTTATGAAGTTTGGTCTCTGATGATTTCCACCGGGTTTCCAAGGCTAAATGGAATTTCGGAAAAAACGCACAGACCCTTTCCGAAATCAGGAGACAAGAGGGATAAAATGAAAAAAGGGAATTTGCTAAGAGTCGACCGTTGGGATTCGGGATCCGCAGTGGACTTTAATTTTCAGGGGGAGGCCCAAAGGAAGTTTATGGATGCGCTCTCTTCGGTAAAAGGGGTCCTGTTTGCGTGTGCGGGTGCCGAGTCCACCGAAAGCGGGTCTGGCGGGTTGCTATTGCAGATATTGGAAAACCCGGAAGTCCCGACGTCCTCGGACTATACGCGTATTTTTCAGGGAGAAGGGGGCAGTATCTTCATGGCGGAGGGGGCAGTATCCGAAACGGATTACGCTGTTATTTTCCAGGATGAACTTCCTTCAGTGTTGAAGGCCCCAAATATCCTCAGGATTGTTTCAACAGACGTGGATGAGGACCTGGAAGAGAATTTTAACCGATGGTATGACGAGGAACATCTTCCGTATCTCCAAACCGTGGATGGCGTATTGACCACCATGAGAGGCGTTAAAATCAAGGGAACAGGCCAAAAGTACATGGCCCTTTATTTCCACGAGAATATTCATATTCAAAAAACCGAGGCCTATCAATCTTCCGTGAAGACCAAATGGGCCGGGGAGATACTTCCTCGCACAAAAAACGCTTCGTCTTATAATTACGAAATATTGCATTCTCAATTCGGCAAGGTTCAGCAGCCTTAAGGGTCGAAATTATTTGGGGGACTGCCCATGAAGCAAAAACCGGGTAAGTTAGAAATTAAAGAAGATGTAATGATATCCAGTATGTGCGGCCGATGCTATTCCAACTGCGCCATAAAGGTGAGGAGAATTAACGGCGTTGCCGTAAGAATAGAGGGAGACCCGGAAAGCACCATGGGAAGTGAGGGCGCCGTTTGCGCCAAAGGGTCTGCCGGCCTCCAGGTGCTTTATGATCCCAATAGACTTGATAAGCCCCTCAAAAGAACCAATCCCGAAAAGGGTTTGTTTGTCGATCCCAAGTGGAAAGAAATCACCTGGGAGGAAGCTTTTGAAGAAATCGTCCCCAGATTGAAAAAGATCATGGAGGGAGAATCTCGGAAGCTGATATTTCAGACCTCTCCTATCCGCCCGGCCCGGTTGGCCGAAGGCATGCCGTTTTTCGCCGCCATCGGTCCCACCAGTCTGTTTCTCGGGGGCGGCGGACTTCACTGCGGAAACGGGGCGCACCCCATGGCCGGGATGGTTCACGGTTCCTGGTCCGTGGTGCCGGATTTCAAATATTGCAATTATGCCGTGTATTTCGGGGCAAGCAAGGGCTTTGGTTCGGGGCATTCGGCCATGCTTACGGCCCGGTTGGCAGCCGAGGCCAGAACCAGAGGGATGAAGCTGGTGGTTTTTGATCCCATCACCAACTCAGCCGGAGGGAGCGCCGATGAGTGGGTCCCCATCATTCCGGGGACCGATGCCGCGGTTGTTTTGGCCATGTGCAATGTGATTGTGAATGAGATCGGCAAATATGATGAGAAATATCTCAAAATAAGAACAAACGCGCCATATTTGGTAGGTCCGGACGGTCATTATGTCAGAGAAAACGGCCCGGCAAGGGGCGTTGAAGGAACGGATGCTCGCACCCATCAGACGATCACCCTTGTGGGGGATGACGATACCAACAAGCCGCTGGTATGGGACTGCGTGGAAGGAAAGGCGAAAGTGCACGACGATCCCACCATTCAGGATTTCGCCATGGAGGGAACCTTTGAGGTTAAGGGGATCAAATGTCGGCCGGTTTTTCAGGCGGTTAAGGAACATTTGAAAACCTATACCTGCGAAATGGCTTCAAAGGTCAGCACGGTTCCTCCCGAGACGATTCGGAACGTGGCCGCTGATTTTCTGGAGACCGCTCAAATCGGCAGCACCATCGTCATTGATGATGTTGAACTCCCCTATCGTCCGGCTTCGGCGGTGTTGTTCAGGGGGGGAGAAGGCCATGAGAATTCCCATCATACATGCTTTTCGGTGGCGTTGTTGAATTCCCTCATAGGCTGTTGCGATGTGCCCGGGGGAACTTTGGGATGGCCGGCAAGGAGTATGGGACACCCCGATACGGGAAGGCCCAAGGCGGAACCCTGGAAGGGGATCGACGGTTTCTTGACGGTGGAGAATTTTGGCCCCAGAAGCGGCAGTATCGTTCACGGGCATGGTCCTTATCCCGTTCCGTTGCCGAAACACGACGGCCATTTGGAAATGGCCGGCACCCTTTTTCCCCTCGCGCCTTTTGATTTTGTCTTCGGCGCCAGCGATCAGGAGGAAATCTGGAAAAAGATGGTGTGCGACTATCGCGCGGACATGATGATGGTTTGGGGAACCAACTCGGTAATATCCACCGCCAATAGGGAAATCCTCGACGAAACCCTGAGAAAAATCCCCTTTATTCTGGTGTTTGAACTTTTTAACACGGAATTAACCGAAGGATACGCCGACATTGTTCTGCCGGACACTTGCTATCTGGAGGAAACCCATTGGGCCGAAGGACTGGGTCTCAATTTTAATCATGCCTTCGGAATGGAAGACTGGTGCTACCACATTGTGCAGCCGGTTGTCCCCCCGAAAGGCGAGAGAAGAGAGTACATGAACGTACTCTACGAACTCGCCGAAAGACTTGGAAAGACAAGCCTTCGCAACGGCGCAATGAACAAACTCTACGGCCTTGCCGAAGAATATAAAATCAAACCCCATGAGAAGGTGACCATCGCCGAAGTCTCCGATAGGGCCGTTAAAAGCATATTCGGCCCCGAGCACGACCTGGAATGGTTTAAAAAGAATGGACTTTTGCGATGGCGGAAGAAGCCCGAGGAAGCCTACTGGAGAGAATATATCAATGCCAGGACCCCTATTTATCTGGAATACCTTCTCGGTGTGGGTGAAAAACTGAAGGAGCTCAATCAGGACATGGGGTTGGATATTAATTTTGATCAGTATACCCCCCTTATCTCATGGTTTCCATGCACCATTCACCAGGATTTCAAGGATCATGATCTGTATTGTTACTCTTATCGGGACGTTCTTCATACGGGTTCATCCACCATGGAACAACCCTGGTTAGATGAGGCCAGCAAGCTCAATCCTTATACGTACAACATTACCATGAACACGGAGATGGCCGAAAAGAAAGGCATCTCCGACGGCGATGTGATTGAAATAGAAACGGCCTACGGCAGGACCGTGGAGGGTCCCGTCAAGACCATGGAAGGCCAACATCCCCAAACAGTGGGCATTGCCGCATGCAGCGGCCATTGGGCCAAGGGGCTCCCCATCGCAAAGGGGAAAGGGGTCAATTTCGACAGACTTTTGGAAATCGATTTTGCACATGTTTGTCCCATCAGCCTTAATCTGGAAACGGCGGTAAGGGGGCGGGTCAAAAAGGTAAAAACAGGAGGAAAAGATTGATGGGAATCGCAACGGGCAGGTTTCTTATTGATACGCATGTCCATGCACAGAGACATGCCTTTAAGTTCAAGGACAAAGGCATTAAGCCGGATTTTGCAACGCTTTCCGACGGCATGCCCAATGCCGTGGTGTACGATAATTCTCCCCGACTGATTTACGACATGCAGCGATACGGCGTGGACATGTGTGTCCTCATCCCGGCTTTCGGCATGACGGATGAATTGAATGTGGAAATCGTGGTAAAAAATCCCGATCGGTTCATCGCGCTTTGCAGGGCCACCGAATACCTGAAACGGGTGGACAATTCGGAACTTACTTGGTCGGTAAAAGATTATTGCACGGCCCTGGATGAACAATTGAGTTCCGGGCGTTTTAAAGGGATCGGAGAATCCCTTCCCGTGAATCCGCGTCCCGGGAAGCCTTTTGTCTGGGAGGAACGGTTCGAGGAAATATGTCACATCATGGAGGTCGCGCAAAAGTACAAGGTTCCGGTGGGCTATCACACCGGAATTCTTTCGGGTTACGGCGGCGCGAAAAAGGGACTGACGGGCATCGGCCAGACCCATACCGATCGGTTTAATCCGCTGCTGGCCCATGATATTGCCGCGGCCTATCCCGATGTCCCTTTGGTGCTGTCCCACGGGGGGATGCAGGGGTGGTGGTCCGAGATGTATATGGATCAATGTTTTCAGGTCGCCGCGGCTCATCCCAATGTCTATCTGGAAACCGGATTGTATTGGGCGAAACTTTATGAGAAACCGTTGAGAGACCCTAATATCGGCGCCGAACGCCTCATTTGGGGAACCGATTGGGGGGCTTCCATTCCTCAGCAATGGACGCCGGGGTTTTATCCGTCAAGTTATCCGGATCAGTGCCGAAATCAGGGCCTTCCGGCCCATCAGGTGGATGTTTACGGTTGGAGTTTGCGGCAATTGGACAAAGCTGTTGATATGCTTGATCTTCCTCAGGATGATTTAAATCTCGTTCTGGGGGGTAATGCGGTGAAACTTTATAATTTGCAGGACCGAATGCCGCATACCAGACTTTTCAAGCAATTCATAACATAAGGTCGTAATGGACGGCGCGGTAACTGGACATGTTTGTTTTGTGGCGGGGGGGGGTGATAGTCCATGAATATGGAAAGCTTAGAGTCAGGGTTATGACAGGAAGTAGGGTTGATACATCTTATGGAAAAAGATCTTTGAAGGGCCATTCGGTGCGGGAAAATCTTAAAATCCGTGCGTTGGTTTCTTTGGCCCGAATGAGGCCTTCTTTTTAAAACAGAGTCATTAGTTTCAAAATAATAAGGAGTCAAGATAATGATAAGGTATAGATTTTTTGTAATTGCATTGTTTGGAATATCCTTGTTTTTGGCGCCTCTTGCCGCAGGTAATGCCAGCACCGAAGATGTGAAAATCCTCAAGCTCGGGAATACCGTGCCCATGCAGACGAAAGAAGGGGTGCAGATCAAGAGATGGCTTGAGTATCTTGCGGAAAGGCTCAACAAGTCCGGCGGATTGGTGGTGAAAGGGCAAAAATACAATGTGGAAATTATTTCCTACGACGATGAATACTCCGCTGAAAAGGGCAAGGCCTGTGCCGAGAAGCTTATCTATCAGGACGGCGTAAAACATATCATCTGCCAATGGGGATCTCCCCCGATTCTAGCCACGGTCGGCGTTGCCGAAGCCAACAAGGTTTTGATGATCTGCGACGGCGCCACGGAAAAGACCATGCAACCCAAATATCATTATCTTTACCGTTGTCCGTCCTTGTTCTGGACCAACGGATATCAGCAGGAATACATCGATATCATGAAAAAAAAGGGCATTCCCATGACGGCCGTGATCATCAGTCCCGACTCCGCGTCGGGGCACGGGGCTGCAAAGCGGAGAGCCAAACATTACAAAAACATCGGGATCAAAATACTCGATACGCTCTTCTATAAACAAGGAACCACCGATTACACGCCCTATGCAACGAAAATTAAATCCATTAATCCAGGGTTTGTGGAGTCCGGAACCACAACTGCTGGCATGCCGACGCTTCTTTTGGCAAAAGCCCTTTATCAGGTCGGCTACAAAGGCGGAATGATTTTTAACAGCCTGGGTTCCTGTTATCAGGAAGTCGTGGAAAAACTGGGGCCGGAAGCCATTGAAGGCGCTTTTTGCGATATCAGGGATCCACGTCTCTACAGAAACGATGAATGGGTGGCGGAGCTTTGCAACGGGTATGAGGCTAAATACGGCGCGTGGGAAACGGACGCCGTTGCCTGGATATCCGGGTGGTTCGTCTTCATGGAAGCCGTAAAACGGGCGGACAGCCTGGATGTGGATGACCTGTGCAAAGTGCTGGATGGAATGGAAGTTGATACGCTGGTGGCCAAGAATAGGTTTGTGGCAAGGCCCGACAAAAATAACCCCAGGACCTGCGACTCCGTTCCTCAGCAGACCCCCGGCGTTATTGAAAACGGTAAATTGAAGTTGATAAGGCTCATGTCCATTGATGAAAATTATGACAAAACCATCAGGGCTTACGGCCTTGAAAAAGAATATGGATTGAAATAGTCTCGCTTTTCCCATTCCCTCTCCGAAAAGGGGAGGGATGGGATTTATATTGAGCCTGACCCGTTTGTCCCTATGGGGATTTATCGCGGTGAGGCGGAGGTAAAATGAAAAGATGAGTTTAGACCTTTTCTTTCAGTGCCTTATCAACGGACTGGCTATCGGTGGAATATACGCGGTGGTGGCGTCCGGTTTTACCCTGGTTCTCGGCACAATGAAGATTTTTAATTTCGCCCAGGGGGAATTTTATATGCTGGGCGCTTTTATAACGTATGGCTGCTGCGAAGTGCTGCACTTAAACTACGTTTTGGCGCTTATCGTCGCCTTTGTCGCTGTGGGTCTCTTAGGTATCGTGCTGCAAAGAATGGTGATACGGTACACTTATGAAGGCTTTTTTCACACGGTGCTGGCCACCATCGCTTTCGGGGCCATCATTCGCCAAACCGGGGTGATTACCTTTGGCAAAACGGATAAATTGTTAACCCCGGTGGTGAGAGGGCGATTTGAGATCGGCGATGTAATCGTTTCCAACGAAAAGCTGATGCTCATATTCGCGGGGCTTTTTCTCATAGTTCTCCTCCATTACTTCATGAAACTGAAGATAGGCAGGGCCATGAGGGCCGTAACCCTGGATATCGACACGGCCGCTCTTCAGGGAATCGATTCGAAAAAGATATTTATGATCACCATGGGGCTGGGGTCTGGTTTGGCGGGAATTGCCGGTGCTCTGATTGCTCCCGTGTTGGGCGCCCATGCGCAGATGGGACATGCCATTTTCGTGAAAATCCTCTTTGTTATCATCATCGGCGGGATGGGCAGTATGCCCGGCGCCCTTCTGGCGGCCTTTATTATCGGTATGATAGAGAGTTTCGGTTATCAATTGCTGGGGGGGCACAACGAATTACTGCTTCAAATTTTCCTGATTCCTCTCCTTTATTTCAGACCGGGGGGATTGCTGGGAAGACCTTTGGCCCTACCTGAGTAATAAAGAGGAGTTTTTTAATGTTAAAAAAAGCATTGTTAGGGGGTTTTGGCGTCATATTGCTTTTACTTCCCCATATAGCGGGCAACGATTATATTGTGCTTCTGGTTATTCTTGCCTGCATATACAGCATCCTGGGAATGGGATTCAGCATGACCTGGAAAAATCGGCTCATCACCTGCGGTCAAGCGGGGTTTTGGGCCATAGGCGCCTATTCATCAGCTCTATTGGTTATGGAATTGGGGCTCAACTTCTGGGTCGCCATGCCCCTTTCCGGTTTGATTTCAGCTCTTTTTGCCTTCATAGTGTATTCTATCGCTCTCAGGGCCGGGCCGTTGGTTTTTTTCAGCATGAGCCTTGTATTCAGCTTTATCGTCATGGAGGTTTTGGGCACCACGGGGTATTTCGGGGGATGGGAAGGCATCATGGATGTTCCCAGCCCCAAAATAGGCGGTTATGTTCTCCTTTCAAAGACTTCCCAGTACTATTTGGCCCTGTCTCTGCTTTTGTTCAACATATTGGTGTATTACGCACTCTATAAATCTCCCATAGGGCGCGCATGGTCTGCCATCGGCAGCAATGTCAGGCTTGCCGAGGCGCAAGGCATTAATGTTTACAGGTATCGGTTGGGGGCGGCCGTCATTTCGTGTTTTTTCGCGGGTGTGGTGGGTTCCTTTTATGCCCATACCCAAAATTTGATAGTCCCCACGACGTTTAGCTTTCATTGTTCCATTTATGTTCAGATGTATGCCCTTATCGGCGGTTTGAGCTTTTATATCGCGGGGCCCATTATCGGCGCTCTGGTAATGGTTTTTCTGCCCGAGTTTCTTCGTTCCACGGCGGAATTCCAGCCGATATTTTTTGGGGTTTTTCTCATTCTCATCATTATTTTCATTCCGGGAGGCATATTGAGCATCCCTCAAAGATTTCCCCGACTGGCGGGTGCATTTTTGAGGATGAAAAAATGAGCATAAATGAGAAATGCAGCGGGTTTTTGACCCGGCAATAGTATGAGAGAGGTTGTATATGGCACTTCTAGAATTGAAAAAAGTGAGTAAGAATTTCGATGGATTGACCGCGGTCAATAAAGTGGATATTGACATCGAAGAAGGGGAAATCGTCGGCGTCATTGGCCCCAACGGCGCCGGGAAAAGCACTCTTTTTAATGTGATTAACGGGTTTTTCGCTCCCTCCCAAGGGGAAATTTTATTTAAGGGCGAGCAGATAGGGGGGTTGAGACCCGATCAAATCGCAGGTAAGGGCATTGCCCGGGCCTTTCAGCAATCCACCCTGTTTATGGAGGCGACGGCCTTTGAGAATGTGTATACGGGATTTCACTTGAGCTACAAAACCGGTTTGATCAAACAGTTTTTGCACACGGCCTCCATTCGCAGGGAGCAGAAGGAAATCAAAAAAAAGAGTATGGAAATTCTGGAATTCATGGGTTTAGGGGCTCTTCATAATGAGGTTGCCAAGAATCTTCCTCACGGGCATCAGCGGATTTTGTGCATGTGCATTGCCTTGGCGGCCGAACCCAAGTTGCTGCTTTTGGATGAGCCCGTAACGGGAATGAATCCCAGCGAAAAACAGACATGCAAGGAGCTGATTCGGCAGCTCAGGGACGTATGGGGCATAACGGTTGCTATTGTGGAACATGATATGAAAGTGGTTATGAACCTGTGCGACAGGATTGTGGTTCTCAACTATGGACAGAAAATCGCGGAAGGATTGCCCGAAGAGATCAAGAACAACAAATCGGTTATAGCGTTTTACCTGGGAAGCGGAGGTCTTCAAGATGCTGCTTGAGGTCAGGGACATCAGGGTTCATTACGGAAAAGCGGAGATTCTAAAGGGAATATCCCTGGACGTTCGGGAAGGCACTATCGTTACGCTAATCGGCGCCAACGGTGCCGGGAAGACCACCGCGATGCGGTCCATATCAGGCCTTAAGCGGTTGACTTCGGGTTCTATCACTTTTGAGGGAAAAAGGGTGGATGAAATGCCCATCCATGAAATCGTTCGTCTGGGGATCGCCCATGTTCCGGAGGGAAGGAAAGTTTTTGCCACCATGACCGTTAGGGAAAATCTTTTGACCGGTGCTTATCTCAGTAAAAGTTCAAAAGAAATTTCCGAGGATCTGGAGCGGATTTATGGACATTTTCCCGTTTTAAAAGACAGAAGAGACCAGGCTTCCGGAAGTCTCAGCGGCGGAGAGCAGCAAATGCTCGCCACGACCCGAGCGCTCATGAGCCGCCCTAAACTGCTGCTTATGGATGAACCCAGCATGGGACTTTCCCCTTTGCTGGTGGGATCCGTAGGAAAGATCATTCAAGCGATCAACAAGGACGGCAAAAGTATCGTGCTTGTGGAACAAAATGCCATCATGGCATTGAATCTTGCACATTATGCCTATGTTTTGGAACTGGGAAGTATTGCGGTCGAAGGACCGGGGAAGGATTTGAAAAATAATCCGGAAGTTCAGAAAGCATACTTGGGGGCGTAAAATCAAAACCGTCGGTTTTTTTGAGTTTCAGCGTCGCCGCTGGAACAAAGGACGGGTATACGCCGCCGGAAAGAAGGGGCCGATTCAAAAGTGAAACTCCTCCCGCAAAGCGGGAGGCCTCAGGAAGCCCCCTAAAAGGGGGCGGTCACGTGGGGAAAGCCCCAGAGAGGTTATTATTATGGTTTATTCAAAATCCAAATCCATTTGTTTTTCAGCTTCTTCCTGGTCCCGGATATACTTGCGTACAGTCTCTTCATCAAAACCAACTGTGCTCACACAACATCCTCGGCTCCAGAAATGCTTACCCTTCGTTTGTTTGTTCTTAACCAAATACCGGTGGATTCTCACAGCGCTCTTACCTTTCAGAAATCCAATTACAAACGCAATACTGAATTTGGGAGGAACACTTAGACACATATGGATATGGTCTGGTCTCAAATTTCCTTCCAACAATTCAACACCCCGTTGCCGGCATAGGTCCTTTATAATTTCTCCAACATGCCGCTTGAATTTCCCGTATAGCTTCCTCTTTCGGTATTTTGGAACAATAATCACATGGTATTTTCAATCCCAACGAACGTGCGATAAACTTTGCCAATCATGCATAGGCTTTTCCTCCTTCATTCTCCAATGGAGCTTTCCCGGAGGAAAAACCTATTTCATTTCTCGCCGGAACGGTAGAACCTTTCCGGGTCCACCACTGGAAGTGGTGGCTTAATATCAGAGTTAAGGAGTTTTTAAAAATGAAAATTTTGATGTGCGTTCCCAACATAAGCGAGGGCACGAATCTAACGGTTGTCGAGGAAATTGTTGATGAGATCAGAAAACATAAAGACGTAATTCTGCAGGATTATTCTTCCGATCTCAATCATAACCGGTCCGTGATTTCCTATATGGGAGAGCCCGAAGCTGTGCTGGAGGCCACGTGTCATATGGCCGCCAAGGCCTATGAACTTATTGATATGACGAAACACAAAGGGTCTCATCCCAGAGTGGGGGCCGTGGACGTGGTTCCCTTTATTCCCATCAGGGACGTTGAAACTTTTGAAGCGGTGGAGGTTGCGCGTCGTTTTGGAAAGTTTGTGGGGGAAAGGGGGATTCCCGTATTTTATCATGAAGAAGCGGCCCTCACACCCGAGCGAAACAAATTGGCCGTTATTAGAAAAGGTCAGTACGAGGGTATGGCAGAAAAACTCAAGGATCCTGCGTGGAAACCCGATGAAGGTCCCGCTGAACTTAATCTCAGGTCCGGAGTTACGGTAGCCGGTGTCCGGGGCCCCGCCATTGCGTTTAATGTCAATCTGAATACCACGGACGTGTCCGTTGCCGATCACATTGCCAAGGCCGTAAGGCATATTACTGGTGGATTTCGGTATGTGCGCGGCATGGGTCTTCTTTTGGAAGAAAAAGGGATGGTTCAAGTTTCCATGAATTTCGACAATCCTGCGAAGACACCCATACCCAGGGTTGTGGAAACCATTCGGGCCGAAGCCGCCCGGTTCGGCGTCAGCATTGCCGAAACCGAACTGGTGGGCACAATTCCCCTGAGTGCCGTGGAAGATATCGTTAAATATTACCTGCAGACCCATGCATTCTCCTCCAATCAGATTATAGAAAATGCGTTGATTGATTCACTGTAGTTAAAAGAGAATGAAGAAATTTCTGCCAGAAATAGAAAATCATTTTAGAAAAGGCCAGTAGCGAAAATGGGACGATTGACTCAGAACGAGTGGGAAAAAAAGTACATCGTGGGTTCGGTAAAGCAATTCGACCAAAAAAATACCATGTTTCAGCGATGGAGCTGGGATCCTTCCATCAGAAAAAAAATTAAGGACTGGAGATTTCTGGGTGAGGTCGGCAAGAAGCCGGGATATTCACTTCAGGAATTGGCCCTTAGACGCGCCTGCAGACTGGTGGGAACCCAATTGCTTCTCTTTAACATGTCAAAACCCAATCCCAGCCGAATGGCCAGGGCCTTGGATCGAGCCATGAAAGAGGCCAAACGGACCACGTTGTTGCCGGGACAGACCCCCGAGAAGGGGTCTTCGAGGGTTGAAGCGCCCGATTGGGCGAGAGATTTCTATGTGAGTTCTCCGGACAGGGTTACCCGGGACATAAAGAAGACCGCTCTTTATTTCGGCGCGGATCTGGTGGGCATATGCCGACTTGATCGTCGCTGGGTTTATTCCCATTCCTACGAAGGGGAAGGTCCGGAAGGCGGTCCCGGAGACGCCCGGGTGGTGGAAGGCGACCACAAGGTTCAGGAAATTCCGGAAAACTATCAATACGCCGTGGTTATGGCCTATGAAGAAGACTACGACATGATCAAATATTCACCTTCCTGGATCGCCCATGCGGATACAAGCCGGGGATACAGTAAAATGGCCATCGCTAATGCGCATCTGTCTTCCTTCATTCAGAGTCTGGGCTATAATGCCATTGATTGCACCACCAACGAGGTGGCCTTGAGCGTGCCCATGGCCATGCAGGCCGGGCTTGGAGAATTGGGCAGAAACGGTTTGCTCATCACCCCCGAATTCGGCCCGCGCATAAGGCTGAGTAAGGTGATCACTGATCTTCCATTAATGCCTGATTCCCCAATTGATACGGGAGTGATTGAATTTTGCGGCATTTGCAAAAAGTGCGCAGACACATGCCCTTCCAGGTCCATCCTCTTTGGTGATAGAACTTCCGTGCCGCTTAACATCTCCAATGCGGGGGGGGCGCTCAAATGGCCCGTGGATGCCGAGAAATGCAGAGCATACTGGGGCCGCGTGGACAGGCCCTGCACCAACTGCGTTGCCGTTTGCCCCTTCAACAAACCGTACACCTGGTTCCATCGAATGGTGAGATCCTTCATCGATAAAATAAGGTGGGGCGATCCATTGTATTTCAAGATGGATGATGTGTGCGGCTACGGCAAAAGTCAGGATCCGGTAAAATTCTGGGAGGAATGGCGCCCCAAGAGGCGCAGACGGCCCTATTGAAACAGAGTCTTGTTGATTGATTGCCGGTCCAAGGGTCGGCGTTTTTTGTTACCACGGAACATATCTCGTATATGTGTATGTAAACAGGAAAGGAGGGCCTTATGACCATATCCATCTCCGCAAGGTGTGGCGAAACCGGAATGCTTGGGGCGGCAATCGCAAGCTCCAGTATTTGCGTTTCCAGCCGGTGTATCTGGGCCGAAGCAGGCGTAGGCGTCGTGGCGACCCAAAACGTCACGGATCCCTGTTTGGGCATTGACGGTCTTATTCATATGAAAAAGGGTCTGAATGCAACATCGGCATTGAAAACCCTGACGGAACAAGCCGAACACATTTCCTGGCGCCAACTGGCGCTGGTCGACCACGACGGAAAAACGGCATATTTCGGAGGCGGCAATATGCTGGGGCTTAACAACGTGGCTGAAGGAACGGATTGCATTGCAGCCGGAAATTTACTCAGTTCGGAAGAGGTTCCCAGCATTATGGTGAATTCCTTTTTGAAAACCCAGGGGAGAATCATACACTTGGCCCAACGGCTTCTGGCGACCCTTGAGACGGGTCGGGACGCGGGAGGCGAGGCCGGTCCCATGCACTCCGCAGGTCTGCTGGTGATGGATACGCAGCCATGGCCCCTTGTGGATCTCAGGGTGGACTGGAAAGATGAAGATCCCATAGGCGGTTTAAGGGCCTTATGGGAGTCCTATAAAAATGAAATGGATGATTATGTCTTGCGCGCCCTTAATCCCGACAGCGCCCCCAGTTACGGTGTTCCGGGAAATCCGTGATCGAAATGATTTGTTGCCCCTCTGGATTTCAGTGCGAACGGACCTGAGAAATAAGGAGCATATATGAAACTGACCGATTTAAGTATAAATCAATTTGTTGATGAATTGGCATCGAAATCACCCGCTCCGGGAGGGGGTAGCGTCGCCGCGCTTGCGGGCGGCTTGAGCGCCGCTTTAAGCGTCATGGTGATCGGCCTTACATTGGGGAAAGAAAAGTACGCGTCCTCCTGGGCCGCCATGGAAGAAGTTAAGCAGAAAGGCGATCAATTGGCGCAAGATCTATTGCTTCTGGTCGACGAAGACACCCGCGCCTACAATGGGGTCATTGAAGCCTACAAATTGCCCAAAAGCAGTGATGCGGAAAAAACGTTAAGAAGCGAAGTCATTCAAAAAGCCGTAAAAGGGGCTGCTTTGACGCCCTTAAGGACGCTCCGGAAAATATGGGAATTGACCGCGTTGGCGGAAAAAGTTTTGAGTGAAGGCAATCCCAACTGCATAACCGACGCAGGGGTTGCTTTTCAGATGGCCAGAGCTGGCGCCCTGGGGGCTGCCTATAACGTGAGGGTCAATCTCCCGGGGATTTCCGATAAAGCTTTTCGCGAGAAACTAGAGTCGGAAACAACGAAATTGCTGCATGCGGTGCTGGAAGCATCCGAAAGGGCCGAAGAGACGGTTGATGAAACCCTCGGCACCATGAATGCATAGCCGGGATCAGATCGGTTTGAAGCGACGAGACCTACTTTCCTCACCCTTTTTTACTCTCCGAGATCAATGGGGTGTAAATCACGGCTGTTGGAGAGTTGGGTTGCCAACTGCTCAGAGTGTCGGTGATTTGACCATAAGTGGCCACATTTGTTGTGCGACTAAAGTCGCACCTACAACGGCGCATCATTGGACCCAGGATGTAGGTGCGAATTCATTCGCATATTTCCCCTTCATTCCCACAGAGAGCAATGGAATTGGGGGACCCTCCAACAGTCTTGATTCACACCCGGTTCGCACTTCGTTCAACATGTAAGACCAATCCCTGCTCCCGCAACCATCTACTGCAATGCTGACCGGAACCCCGGAATTTCACCTCCCTGATCATCCATGGTGACAAGACTTTGGCATTCCAAACAAGAAGTATTCCCACAGCTTACCCCCTGACATGAATTTCTTTTTTAAAAATGAATCGCTGTTTTTCTCCGTGAATCCTTGCTCAAAAAGACGAATTATGTTATCGAAATCCGGACCTTAAAAATATTTCTACCATTTTGGTGGAACTCAAGGCCGGAACTATTAAAAAGAGAGGCTATTTCCCTGCCCGGAAATCCTGAGGGAAAGACCATTTATGGATAGAAACAGAATTATGAACAAAAAACTCCAAGAGGTGTTCGAACTGTGGACAGATCGGTTTATTCCAGTATAGGAAAAGAAGAAGATACAACGGGTATCGCGAAGAGAGTAGCCCAGATCAGCGTCTCAGCCATCAAGCAGATGCCTGTCCTTGCGAGCAAAATTGAAGGGTGCATTTCCCTCGGTCAAGGCATTCCTTCTTTCGGGACCCCTTCTTTTATTCGAGAAAGTATTATCGCAGCACTGAAAGATGATGAATTTATCGGCAAATATTCTCTGCAGCCGGGAATCCCGGAACTGAAGCTGGAAATCGCCAAATATCTTCACCGGACCAAGGGAATTGATTTGGACCCGGAGAGGGAACTTTTTGTGAGTTGCGGCGCCATGGAAGCCCTTGCCGCGGTCATTTCAACCATTGTTGAGCGAGGTGATGAAGTTCTTATTCCTTCTCCAAACTACTCTTCTCATATTGAACAGATCCTTTTTGCGGAAGGAAAACCGGTTTTCGTTCCCCTCATTGAAGAAGAAGAATGGCGGCTGGATATAGCAGGCTTCAAAAAGGCCTTGAGCAGCAAGACCAAGGCTATTTTGCTCTGCAATCCCATGAACCCCACGGGCGCAGTCTTTCGAAAAGAAGATTTAGAGGCCCTGGCGGAAATGGCTTTGGAGCGGAATCTTTTTATCATTTCAGACGAGGCCTATGATTTTCTACTTTACGATGGCCTTCCCCATTTCAGTCTGGCGTCTATTCCAGAGCTGAAGGATCACCTAATTACCTGTAAAAGCTTTTCGAAAATGTACTGTATGACCGGATGGCGAGTGGGGTATATGGTTGCCGCGGCACGAATTGTTGATCAGGTGCTGAAAGTGCACGACGCCTTTGCCATCTGTGCACCCACCATTTCCCAGTATGCCGCTCTGGCCGCCCTCAAGGCCACCAACGGAAAAGATGGAGACGGAGACCGGTTTATCCGTAAATTAGTGGAAGCCCTGGGGGCAAGACGGGATGTCATCTGCGACCGCCTGGATGATCTTCCCCATCTGTTTTCGTATCAGAGGCCGAAGGGAGCTTATTACGTTTTCCCAAAAATCACCTATAAAAATGAAAATGATATGGACCTGGCCTTACGTCTGCTTCATGAAGCCAGAGTGATTACAATTCCCGGAAGCGGCTTTGGCCCGACTGGTGCAGGCCATATTCGACTGTCCTTTGGCGCTCCCGAAGAAGATATCCACAAGGCTTTCGACCGTATAGACAAATGGGCGCAAGAAAATTTTGGGTCAAATAGATAATTGGATACTTCCAACAAGTTCATCATAAGGTTGACAACGATCAGGAAGTTCAGTAGAGAGGGGAAATTTTTGACCTGTACGGTCAAATTCAGGAGGTTTTTTACACCATGGGCGAACACGCTGTGGTAATTCAAATAGAGGTTAACGGAATAGAACATCGGGTGCATGCATCCACGAGTGATACCTTGCTTGATCTGTTAAGGGGAAAGCTCGGCCTCAAAGGCGTTAAGAGGGGGTGCTCCGCCGGACAGTGTGGGTCGTGTACGGTCATTCTGGATGGGAAAGCCGTAAATGCCTGTCTGGTCCCGGCCGTTCGTGCAAACGGAAAGCACGTTACCACCGTGGAAGGCCTTGAAGGGGTGGACGGTCCACATCCGCTTCAAGAAGAGTTCGAACGCAACGGTACCGTTCAGTGCGGGTTCTGCACGTCCGGGATGCTCATGTCTGCGAAAGCCCTTCTGGATTCTAACCCAAATCCCGACAGAAATAAGATAAAAGAGGCCCTGTCCGGCAATCTATGCCGTTGTACCGGCTACAAAAAAATCATAGATGCGGTTGAAGCTGCATCAAAAAGTGAATTGCCCCCCGCCAGAGCACCAATGACCAGAAACTAATGACTAATGACCAGTGACCAATACGCTAACAGGCGGAGTAAATCGATGAAACAAACATTCAACGTGGTGGGTAGAAGCCATCCACGTCACGAAGTCGGAGACAAGGTGAGGGGCAAAGCCGTTTATACCGACGATCTGGAATTTCCCAACATGGCTTACGGCGCCATCCTTCGAAGCCCTTACCCCCGTGCGCGGGTAGTGGAAATTGACGCATCTGAAGCCAGGGTTCTCCCTGGAGTACTTGGTGTCCTTTTACCCAAAGATGTCCCTCAAAAACCCTACAATTGTTCAGGGAACCCCCCCTCCCCTCTCGCTATACAGGATGAAAGGGTCCTCACGGACCATCCCCTTCACGTGGGGGACCGCATTGCCGCCGTTGCCGCCACATCAACCGAGTTATGCCAAAAAGCTCTCTCTCTTATTTCCGTTGACTATGAACCCCTGCCACCCGTTCTTGATCTGGACGAGGCCATTTCCGAAACTTCGCCCGTCCTGCACCCGGAAATAGGCCCTACCAATATTTTCAACAAGATAGAGGCGGACCAGGGAGATGTGGAAAAAGGGTTTGCCGCCTCAGACCTGGTGTTGGAAGACCTGTTTGAGACACCCGGAATCTTCCATGTGTGCATGGAGACGGTTTGCTGCATATGCGATTTCACCAGGAAAAACGATCTGGTAGTCTGGAGTAATTCCCAGACCCCTTTCCAGGAGAGGCGAATTCTATCCAAGATCGTCGGGCTGCCGGAAAGCAGGGTCAGGATCGTCAAACCCATCATGGGGGGAGGATTTGGTGCAAGACAGCAACTTCACAACCAGGTTGTCGGCGCCCTTTTGTCCAGGCTCGTGAAGCGACCCATCAAAATCTTAAACACCAGGGAAGAGGAGATGGTGGGAACCTGCGTAAGACATGCTTCTAAATGTCGTGTCAAAATGGGGGTTTCCAAAGAAGGCCGCATCCAGGCTTTCCAGGCAGAAGTCCATCATAACTGCGGGCCCTATGCCACCCATAGCCCCATTGTCCTTGCAGCCCAAAGTCGTAAGGTCCCCTACCGGGTTCCCCATTACCGCTACGAAGGGTATTGTGTCTACACTGATTATCCTGTAGCCGGAGCTATGAGAGGGTACGGAAACCCCCAATTGTCCTTCGCAAGGGAAGTTCTCCTGGATCGAGCGGCCCGAAAATTGAACATGGACCCCATCCAATTCAGGATGGAAAACAGGATTTTTCCCGGGGATACGGTCCCCGGTTCCCCCCTGGTATTGCAGAGTTGCGCCATTAAAGAATGCATTGAAGCAGGAGAAGAAATTAGAAACAGAATTGACCGCCAGGAAGAGGCCAACCCTCAAAAAAACAGCGCAGACATTGTGGAACGCTGGGGCATGGCCTTGGCCATGCACACATCCGGGGCCTCAAACAATACCGGGATGAGTTCAGCTGTCATCATCATCCATGACGACGGCAGCGCAACCCTGCTCACAGGGTCCGCCGATATGGGGCAGGGAAGCGAGACGGCTCTCACCCAGATTGTGGCCGAAGTGCTGGGGGTTGAATTGGTCGACGTGAGGGTCACCGCTGCAGATACCCTGCATACCCCCTATGAAACCGGCTCTTTTGCCAGCAGTCAGGCCTATGTGGCGGGCCATGCCGTGCATGCCGCAGCCATGGATGTGATTGAGCGAACCAGAACTTCCCTGGCAGCCCGATATGAGGTGGAAACAGACCATGTGGTTTTTGAAAACCACCGATTCAGTATCAACAGCACGGAAAAGCCGATTTCCCTGACATTCAAGAAAGCCATTTCAAAAACCCATTTTGGGGAAACCGGAACCGTGGTTACCGGCAGATCCAGCTTCAAGGCGAGTCACAGTGCACCGCCATTTGCCGCTTGCTGGGCCAAGGTGGCCTTTGACAGGCTCACAAACAGTATTGAAGTGCGCCACGTAATCGAAGTGGTGGATGTGGGAACCGCCATCAACCCGGATATCGTAACGGGGCAAATTGAAGGGGGTATTTCCATGGGACTGGGATATGCGCTAATGGAAGATCTGGAAGTGGACAGCAGAGTATCAAAACCGCTCACCAACGATCTGTTGGCCTACAAAATCCCTTCTACCGTAGACATGCCGGAAATCCATACACATATTGTTTCCAGCTTTGAGCCCAGTGGTCCCCTGGGGGCAAAAAGTGTGGGCGAAATGACAGTTATTCCAGTGGCCCCCGCCATTGTAAATGCGGTGGTTGCCGCCACCGGTGAAGATATCTCCCAGCTGCCTCTTTCAAAATATTTCAATATTAAGAGGCCGTTGTGAGAACAGAGATTCTGAAATGGAAAGATTACCATGAAAGCAAATGATCCACGATACCTTGTGCCGGAGTCCGTCAATTCGGCTATTGAGATCTTTGCGGCTGAAAAAAACGCCGCATACCTGGCAGGTGGAACCGATCTGATGCCACTTCTTAAAAGTGGGCTTCGACAACCCTCCTGTTTGATCGATCTCGAAAAGTTTGATGACTTGAAGAAGATTGAAACACGGGGGGAAGCACTCTATATCGGGGCCATGGCAAACCTCGCCCGGGTGGCTGAAGACGAAAGCATAAATCATGTTCCGGGTCCGATAGCCCTCGCCGCCCGAAGTGTCGCTTCCCCGCAAATCCGTAATATGGCCACCATTGGCGGGAACCTCCTGCAGGAAAAAAGGTGTTCTTATTTTAATCAGACTGAATTCTGGAGACAAAACATCGCTCCCTGTCACCGGTTGGGTGGAGATTGTTGTTACCAGATCCCCAAGGCCAAAGAATGCCGGGCACTCTATTATTCCGACCTGGCGCCCATATTGATGGCCTATGAAGCGAGCGCTGTGATCTACAATGGGTTATCCTATGACGAAATACCGATTGAGGAGATGATCCATCGTCATTGTGATCACAAACTGGGAGGGAGTCTCATGGTAGGCGTCGTGCTCCCTCACATCAACGACGGGTCCAGCGGAATATTCATGAAATACGGTGTCCGCCATGCCATTGATTTCGCCTTTTCCAACGTGGGCATACGGTTTACGCCCAACACAGAAGGTGGTGGCCCTCTATCCATGAAGATCGTGGTCGGGGCGGTGGCTCCTGAGCCCGTTCGACTTGAAGAAACCGAAAAAGAAGTACTGATGGAGCTGGACAAGTCCGTGGTGGATAAAGAGCGGATTTATTCTCTTGCAAAAAAAGAGCTTCAATCCCGTTCCGCCATAATCAGGGAGTTTACGGTTTCGCTAAAAGGAAAGAAAAACGCCCTTTTGATTATTGTGGATGCGTTAAGGGCATTTTTCAACACTCTGGAGAAATAGTTTTTTGACGAATCAAGCGATATCCTGGAGGTCAAAGCCTGTTTTCAAGGAGGTTGTGAGAAAGATAAGAAAGTTTCTTTCTGATAAGGATGTTCTTACGCGAGCCGTTGACCTCCGGCTTTATTCCTATGATGCGGGGACCCTTTGGAAGCATACTCCGGACCTTGTGCTTTTCCCCAGATCTACACAGGATGTGGTGGAAATCATGAAGATTGCACACCACCACGGTATTCCAGTGACACCTCGGGGAGCCGGCACCAACCAGAGCGGTGGATCTATTCCCATTAAAGGGGGTATCGTGCTCTGTTTCTCGCGAATGAACAGGATTATTAAGATAGACAGGGAAAACCGGACTGCCCTTGTTGAGCCGGGCGTCGTTCTGCAGGACCTGAATCTGGCTCTTTCAGAAAAAGGGCTGTATTTCCCTCCGGATCCACAAAGCTTTTTCGCAGCAACCCTGGGGGGCATTATCGCGGAAAATGCAGGCGGGCCTGTGTGCGTCAAATATGGCGTAACCAAACAGTACATTCTTTCCATGACTATTGTCCTTCCCGACGGAAATCTTGTCCAGTGCGGTGGCCACACCATGAACAATTTTTTCGGCTACGATCTGGCAACCCTGATGATCGGTTCAGAAGGAACTCTGGGGCTTGTCACCCGGGCGACGTTGAGGCTTCTTGCCATGCCCGAAGCAAAATATACGGTGGCAGCAGCCTTTAAAAGCGTTCGGACCGCCGGAGAGGCCGTCCATAAAGTCATCTCCAATGGCGTTATCCCTGCCAAGAGTGAATTTCTGGACAACTGGATCATACAAAAGGGCGAAACCCTTTGTCCCGTGGGGTTTCCACAGGACGCTGAGGCCGTGATTCTATTTGAAACGGACGGCACAAAGCAATCCGCCCTGCTGGAAGCTGAAACCATTGAGAAAGTGTGCCTTGGCTGCGGCGCCACATGGTCCAATCGAGCCAAAAGCCCTGAAGAGGCCGAAAAATACTGGGCAGCCCGACGCGCGGGCTTTTCCGCGGCTTTTTCTTCAGCCCCCAACATTCTAACAGAGGACATCGTGGTTCCCTTAAAGCAAATACCGACTCTGCTGGCAGGAATCAAAGAAATCTCTGAAAGGCATGATGTAGTAACGGTTGTGCTTGGACATGCGGGAGACGGCAATATGCATCCGGACATCCTTACGGATCGAAACGACCCGGAATGGTTTAAAAGGGCCGAAGACGCATTGGAGGAGATTATCGCCCTCGCCATCCAGCTTGAGGGAGTCATTTCCGGGGAACACGGCATCGGGCTGGAAAAAAGGCGTTATATGGAGAGTTCCATGGATCCTGCGGCCATTGCAGTATCTAAGGCAATCAAGAATTGCCTTGATCCAACGGGCATCATGAATCCGGAGAAGATCTGGACACATTGAGGAAAAGGAGGTGATGAAAAGCTAAAAGGCAAGAGTTGGTGGCTCATCGCGGATTTGCGTGATATTCAAGTGTGGTCTCAGATAGATTTTTCTCAGGGACCAGGTGTCAGGTGTCAGGAAAAAACCCTGGTTACATTCAACTTGTTCCTAATATTACCCAATACTTGCGAATTTACAAATCGCAAAGTCGGGATAATAGACCCTGAAACCTGACACCCGACACCTCGGTTCCGGAAATGCCGATTTTTCACGTTAATCCATGAAGAGCCGAGTTGGTTTGCCCTGCAGGTTTATCCGAGGGCCTTTGGATGTTCACCCTGAAAAATCACCTTTACCTATTCATCTCTACCATTTAATAAGGAGTTTATCTATGGGAAAAAAAAGATCCTTCTCAATTGCTCTCGCTGTCGTTGCATGCCTGTTTCTTTTCAGTGGCGCAAACCCTGTGAGTGCCGCTGAATACACCATGAAAATTTCTCTACCCAGCCCAATGGTCGAATGGACACAATTCAATGAACCGTACACCGTTTTAAAAAATGAAATTGAAAAAAGGTCCGGAGGCCGAATTGAGGTAAAACTTTATCCTGCCGGCATGCTGGGCAACATGACCTCCGCAACGGAGCAGGTTAAAAAAGGGAT
>Ga0075112_1000113_pt1 | contig 39198 bp, 35 predicted proteins | sample AntAceMetag02UKF_FD_69783 | JGI IMG/M metagenome (GOLD analysis project Ga0075112, IMG submission 69783) | Saline lake microbial communities from Ace Lake, Antarctica - Antarctic Ace Lake Metagenome 02UKF | ecosystem: Environmental > Aquatic > Non-marine Saline and Alkaline > Saline | place... | reverse complement strand
TTCACATGGACGCTGAAAAAAAGGCCAGGGAAGCCGGTTCACAGGTCATTATGGACAGGTGCATCATGGTTGAACACCAGAACTTGTTACAGAAACTTTCGGAAGACTTTTGAGAATATCAAAAACCACGTACCGACGTTCAGAATAGTCACATCGGGATAACATAAACCGTTTTTCATATCCCAGCCGCTCCAGCGGCAGCTCCGCCACCTCCTCCACCTCCTCCCCCGCTACCACCATAGTCGCCCACGCCATCCCTAGGACCTTTACTGAAAAGTTTTAAGAGAAAATAGGTCTTTTTTCCGGAAACGATCTGGACTTTTATGGGGCCTTCTCTCTCCCACGCGTATCCTTGGGGTACCAGCAACACATACTGTCCGGCAGAAACCGGAATAGGATTGACAGGGGTTTTCCCCAGGAATATTTTTTCCCCGGAGCAGGTACACCTGTGAGTGTTGAACAGCCCGAAAAAAGCCGTACGCTCCTCTTCGGCATAGTCGCTTTCCGGGCAAAGGTACAAACTTTCTTCAGCAATATTGCACTCCACCTCGAGATACCCCCTAGCGTGGGCCTCATCCCCGATTTTCTCATCCATGGAAAAGGCAACGGATCCATTTAAGAGCACAACAAATGCAACTGCCACAGAGGTAAAAAGCCATCCTGATTTCATTTCTTCCTCCTCAACCAATACCTGAATTCTGAAACAATCACAAAAAGCAATGCCGCACATAAGAAATTGACCAGGCCGAACAGAACAGGTGTTACAGCCAACGCACCTATCATAACGAGAAGAACGCCTGCCATCATAATATATTGAAAACGTTCTTTATGGATTTTTTTTGCCGTGACAGAAACCAATTGTAGAAGCAGGCAGGTGACCCATGTTTCAACAAGAATAACTAATATTACCAGACTCATTGCCCAATGCGGTTTACTCCCAACAAATCCATGCCATTCGTCGTTAATTTCAGTGTAGTAAATACCATTAAGCACCTGGTTAATGGCGTGAGCAAAAAGAAAAACACCCGGCATTCCGTAAGAATCATCTTTATTATCTGGAGTAAAATCGGTAGGGCTGTACGGTGTACAAAAATAATCAGTATCTTCTAAGCAAAGGCCGAGCAGAACGATTTTATCTGAAAACACTTTCTCTTCAACCCACCCGTTATAGATCTCGTGATAGGGAATTCTTTTGAAGGGTGTCTCAGCAAAAGCAAGCCATAATCTTTCCGGAACCGGTTTCCCAATCAAATGAACCCCGCCGCTGTCGATGGAAGGGGCTAATCTGAGTTTTGCCGCCAGTGCCTGGACAAAAAAAGCAGGGCTTTCAACGGGTAGTCTAGACACTTCCATCCTGTCCCACGATCTCAGATACATGACTTTCTTAAGCCAGTCGAGGTCCCTGAAAACAGAGATGAAACCCCACGCAACTTCCTGGTAAATTTCTTGATCCCGCGCATTCCGGTACTGACCCACGATGATGGGAAAATGCCTCTCTTTTGCCAGTTTCAACTCGTTGACAAATACGGCTGTGGCTTTTTTTTCCTGCTCGCCGTGAGCGGGAGAAAACCAGAAGTCAAACCCCAAGGACCCAGCCCTCATTTTGATGAGATACTGGATGACTGTCGCATGGTAACTGCGCCATGCTTTAGGATCTTCCTGAAAAGACGGGGGAACCTCTCTCCCCTTTTTCACGTTCATTTTTCGATGTTCATCAGGCCCAATGGTTACAACAACCACCTCCTGGGAATTGGGGATTAATTTGAGCCGGCATTGCCACATTTTGGTCAACAGGTTCAATTTAAAATGATTTACGACGGGCATGAGCAACAACATCAGAAAGCAGGTGATCAAAACGTTTCTGACGAACGGCTTCTTTCCACTGCCCCCTTTCTTCCTCCCCGAGATATCTTCTAAACCATCTCTTTTCCCTTTCGCATCATCGCCCCACCTTATATGATAGGCCCTGATCGGTTCTTCTATGTTCTTAACATGCTGAAGTCCGACGAAATCGTATGCATATTGCAGTTTTCTTTTGACCTGGTCATATGAGGTTCCCGAGATACAGACCCCACCGGGTTTTGCCAAACCTTCAAGCCTTGAAGCAATATTCACGCCGTCGCCATAGATGGCGCCCTCTTTCACAATCACGTCCCCGATATTGATACCGATCCTGAATATCATCTTCCGCTTTTCGGGCAGGGCTGCATTTCGCCCCTCAATTGCATCTTGAATCTTTACGGCGCACTCCACAGCATCGACGGCACTGCCGAATTCAGCCAACAGGTTGTCGCCCGGAGAATCCACCACGCGTCCCCTGCGATCTTCTATAAGCGCCCTAATGATTTGACGATAGGCCGTAATCGTTTTTACGGTAAAGACTTCATCATCCCCCATCAACCTGCTGTAGCCATGCACATCAGCGCTTAGAATCGCTGCGAGCTTTCTATGTATAGAAGAATCAGGTATGCGAATCTTTTTCAATATCCCTCTCTCACTCCTCCGCGTACTCCTCAACCGCCATTTCGCCCAATTTGAATTTCTGCACTTTGCCACTCTTTGTCATGGGAAATCCGGATACAATTTTGAAAAAATGCGGCAGGGAGGCATCCGGTATATAGTCCCTTGAAAACGCGGCCAGAGAAATGGGAGATAAATCCGACCCTTCTTCCGCCTTGATCCAGGCTGCAAGTTCCTGTCCCCTTTTGTTATGTTCAAAACCGAAAACATGGGCTTCCAATATCTCAGGGTGTCTATACAAAATTTCTTCCACTTCTACCGGATAAATTTCAACGCCATCTCTTACAACCACATCTTTCACACGACCGGTAATCCTGAAATACTCATGTTCGTCCATCACCCCAATATCGCCCGTGTGAAACCATCCTTCCCGGTCTATGGCGTCAGCGGTGGCCCCGGGCATCTTGTAGTATTCCTGCATGAGCAATCCTTTGGTACAGAGTTCCCCCCGTTGTCCCGCAGGCAAATCCTCACCAGTAGTCGGGTTCACAATTTTAACTTCATTGCAGGAAAGAGCCCTACCAATGCTCCCCACCCTCAACGCAATGGGATCTTCTGGATGGGTCATGGTTACCCACGAGGACGTCTCAGTGATTCCGTATCCCACAGTAAGGCCGGAAATCCCTATTTCCTCAACAAGTCTTCTCATCAATTTTTCAGGACAGGGTGCGCCTCCGATGATCCCCCTTTTGACTGTTTGCCACCTCTTCTTCCTGAAATCAGGGTGGTCCAGAAGTCCCGTCAACATGGAAGGAGAACCATACACCGCAGTACATTTTTCTTCATGAATAGTCCGCAGAATCTTCTCGGGCTCAAAGGATTTGCTGGGCATCACGATGGAAGCCCCTCTCAGCAATCCGGAAAGGGCGATGCAGGTATTTCCAAACATATGGAAAAGAGGGAAAAAAAGGCATAATCGGTCCTGATCCGTAATTCCCTGACGCCTCGTGGAAGAGATCGATTTATTCATCAGTCCCATGTGGTTCACCACCACCCCTTTAGGTTTTCCGGTAGTGCCCGAGGTGTACATAATAGCAACAGGATCTTCCGGCTCAACCATCCTTTCCGCTTCGATAAAGTCGTCCTGGTGAATATCTCCACCCATGGCCGTCAACTCGCTCCATAAAATAGCGCCGCTCAAAGATTTATCGGATATCAAGACCAGATTTTCCAAATGGTCCAGCCCATCCCGGACTCCCATAATCGCATCGAAATACTCATCGGCTTCAAGACCTGCCGCCAGAACAATCGCTTCACATTCGGGCTGACCCAGCACGACCTTCAGCTGTTTCAGATCTATATCCTGCTCTATGGGCACGGTAATGGCTCCGATTCTTGCCAATGCGAGCATGGAAATAATCCACTCAGGAATATTCGGACCCCAGAGAGCGACCTTGCTCCCTTTCCGGACCCCCATATTCATGAATCCCCTGGCAGCCCTTTCCACCTCCCACCACATGAGTCCATAACTGAATCTCATTCCTGATTCCGAATGAACAATTGCGTCATTATTGGGAAATTTTTCCGCTATTTCTCCAATAGCCTGTCCAAATGTTCTTTGTATCGGTTCCATAATCGATCTCCTCTATTTGAAGGATCAAAGGATGGTACAACGCACAAGTCCGACTCCCGACCATATGCTATCACCAAACCGCCCATAAGACAAGGTTCCCCGGAAAAAGCGGACAATTCACCTTTTTCATATCCCTTGCCAAAGCGATAAAAAAGATTATATAGAAGCATACATTTTCAATTCCATTGTTGGGAAAACAGAAACAGCCAAAAGAGATAATAAATAATTGAGATGAGCCTTGTCACTGCCATAAAAATATCCCTTCATTTCCTTGAAAGAGAGCTCTTTGACGAAATCAATTTCAGTGTGGAAAAGGGAGAAAGAATCGGTCTTGTGGGCCCGAACGGTTCAGGAAAAACAACCCTGCTTCGGATTATCATGGGGGAAATCTCCCCAGATCATGGAACAGTAAATATCTCAAGAGGGTCCCGTGTGGGATACCTGCCCCAGGACATCCAGGAAACATCCTCGGACTCCCTGCTTCGCTCAGTACTTCACTCCATCCCCGGCAGACTGAAATTGAAAAAGGAACTGGAGCAGGCGGAAAATGCACTCAACGCCTGTTCCACTAAAGAAGATCAGGCCCTTACGGGCAAAAAGATCGCCGAGATACACCATGAAATTAACCGGATCGATCTGGAATTCCCCAATCACGACGCTGAAAAGATCCTGCTAGGTCTGGGATTCAAAATTGATCAGTTCGAAATGCCGCTCTCAGCGCTGAGTGGCGGCTGGAAAATGCGTGCAGCCCTCGCAAGTCTTCTTTATCAGAAACCGGATCTTCTCCTTCTTGATGAACCTACCAATCACCTTGATATGCCATCTGTTCGATGGCTGGAGCAATATCTTCAAAATCATCGGGGCGCCATACTCCTGGTATCCCACGACAGGGAATTCCTGAACCGACAGGTTAGCCGCATCGTATCATTTGAAATGGAAGGAATGAGGTCCTATTCGGGCAATTACGATCATTACCTGAAAGCCCGATCCGAAGAGGTCAAGTCCCTTGAAGCAAAAGCTAAGAATCAGGACCAGAAAATAAAAGACGCACAGAAATTCATTGACCGGTTCAGATTCAAGTCCACCAAGGCAAGGCAGGCACAGAGCAAGATCAAGCTCCTCGAAAAGATGGAATTGGTGAAAACCCACCGTTCCAGTAAAACCATCCGCTTTTCGTTTCCGGATGCTCCCCGTTGCGGCAGGATAGTAACAACTATCAGCAATCTCTCAAAAAGCTTTGCCACAAACATCCTTTATAAGGACCTGAACTTGACCATTCCCAGAGGAGACCGTATCGCCATCATCGGTCCGAATGGTTGCGGGAAAACCACCCTGCTGAAAATGATTGCGAGAGAAATGCTGCCTGACTCAGGAGACATCTCCCTGGGACACGAAGTAGACATTGCCTACTTCGCCCAACACCATTCTGACATGCTGGACCCGGGAAAAACCGTAGTGGAAGAGGTTTACAAAGCGGTCCCTGAAGCAACTATCGGTTTTGTGAGATCTGTCTGCGGCGCCTTTCTCTTTTCAGGCGCAGATGTGGACAAGAGAATCAATATCCTCTCCGGGGGCGAAAGGGCGAGGGTTTCCCTCGCCAGACTCCTGGTGAAACCTGGGAACTTCATGTTGATGGATGAACCCACAAACCACCTTGACATCCAATCATCTGAAACTCTCATCGATGCTTTGAAAGATTACAGTGGAACGCTCCTTTTTGTTTCCCATAATCAGTCTTTCGTCAACGGTCTTGCCACAAAGATATGGGATGTCGTAGAAGAAGGAATAGTGGAATATCCGGGAAGTCTGGATGAATACTACCAGAGCATTCAGGACAAAGAGAAGAACGCCGTTGACGCCATGTCTACTCCCGAAAAAATTGGTCAGGGGAGAAACACCGGAAAGACAAGGGAAGACAAAAAGAGGGAAAAAAGGGAAAAAGCAGAGAAACGGCAACAGATTCACAACACCGTCAAACCGATCCGGGTCAATCTAGCCCACGTGGAAGATCGAATTGCAAAAATGGAAACCAGGCAGAAGGAAGTCGAAAAAGACCTTGCCGATCCCGACATTTTCCAGGACCAGGAACGGTCTGTTCCCCTGTTGGCCGAATACAAAAACCTGAGAGAAGAGTTGGATACATCGTTTCTTGAATGGGAAAAACTTCAGGAAAAGCTGGAGCTGGCTAAAAGCAGTTTGGAAGAATGAAACTGAGTTCAGGGTTCAAAGGTTCAGCGGTTCATGGTTGCCAGCTAACAACGCCTGGCTTTGCCCTGTGCCGATAGCCGACACATGAAACCTTGTTCCGTAAGTTTCTTCCTCGATCAGCTCCCGCTATAAAGCAGGAAGGCGGCGCTCATAAGAAGCGGTGCGAAACAGAGAACCTTATGAACCCTTGAACCTTTGAACCGCTTCACAGGAGACTCGAATATGTCTGTCAAAGAAGACCACAAGGTGCTTTTAAAAACCATGGGATTAACAGAGAAGGATTTCGATCTGTTTGATGTAAAACATGTTCGATATGAATATGATGGGGAGAAAGGGGTCCGGATTCACGACCCTTTCTATGAAACTTCGTACAATGAATATATCGGAATAGATGGTTGGAGTTCCTGGAGCTCGGAAAACGATACCTTTATGCACGATATCATCAAAGGTGTTCCAGAAAAAGCTGAATGGAAACTGTCCGATACTAAAATAAAAAACGATCAGGAAATAACAGAGACCCTTCAGAAAAAATTCGGCAAACCGGTTTCATAAAATCCATTCCGGCTTGCTCATTCGGAAGCCCCTCCAGTGAAAGTAGGCCAAAATATGGACCTCGGGAATTTCGTTGAACATTTAAAAAACCACCCTGATTACCAAAGCACCGTCGTTCACCATCGATATCTCCCTTCCCGCCAAGCGGTCTATGGACCACCCATACCTATGGATAAAGAACTGGGCGATGTCATGGAAACCCTGGGCATCAAGAAACTTTACAGCCATCAGACAGAGGCCATTAAACTTGTACGGGAGGGGAGCAACGTGTTGGTGGCAACCCCAACCGCAAGTGGAAAAACCTTGGTCTACAATCTCCCGATCCTGGAGAAAATTCTCAGAAATCCCGATACTCGAGCGCTTTACATCTTTCCGTTAAAAGCACTGGAACAGGACCAGATGAAAGGATTGTCTGTCTGGCTAAAAATGCTCAGGGGAGGAAGCATAACTGCCGATATCTACGACGGCGATACGCCGCCTTACAGGCGGAAAAAGATTCGTCAAAACCCGCCGAATATTCTTTTCACAAACCCGGACATGCTGCACAAAGGCATTCTCGCACACCATCAGAGCTGGGAAAAATTCCTAAAGGACCTCTCTTTTGTCGTCCTTGATGAAATCCATACCTATCGTGGTATTTTCGGATCACACCTGAATCAGATTATCAGGAGGCTGAAAAGACTCTGTAGACTCTATGGGTCCAGTCCCCGGTTCATTCTCCTTTCCGCGACCGTGAGGAATCCAAAAGAATTCGGCTCTAACCTTATCGGAGAGGAAGTCAAGGTAGTTCATGAGACAGGATCTCCCAGAACAGGCCAGCATGTGTTGTTTCTAAACCCTGAAATCAGCCCGAATTTTTCATCGGCAAAGCTCTTCATGGACTGCATCCGCAGGGATTTCAGGACCATTGTTTTCACCCAGTCCAGGAAAGTGACGGAACTGATTTATTTATGGGTTTCAAAGTTCTCCCCCGAAATGAAAACAAAGATCAGCTCGTATCGGGCAGGTTTCATGCCCGAGGAAAGAAGAGAGATAGAAAGGAAGCTGGCAGGCGGAAATCTTTTAGGCGTGGTGTCCACAAGCGCCCTTGAAATGGGAATCGACATCGGGTATTTAGACATTTGCCTTCTGGTGGGGTACCCCGGAACGATTATAAACACCTGGCAAAGGGGCGGACGGGTAGGTCGTTCCGGCCGTGAATCCATGATCCTCCTGGTGGGAAAACCTGATGCACTGGACCAGTATTTCATGACCCACCCGGATGATCTTTTTGAAAGAGGCTTTGAAGCAGCTGTCCTGGACCCTGAAAACCCTTATGTCATAAGAGCCCATCTGCCGTGCGCAGCAGCAGAAAAGCCGATCACTCTCAGCGACAATCGATACTGGCCCGAGAAACTGAAACAATATCTCAATGATCTGGAGAGAACAGGAGACCTGAACCGAACTGCGGAGGGAGAACCCACCTGGTTTCCATCAAGAAGAAACCCCCATCTCACTGTAAATATCCGTTCAGCGGGAGAATCATATACTATTTTTGAAAGGGAAACCGGACAGGCTATCGGAACAGTGGATGGAATCAAGGCTTTCAAGGAATGTCATCCAGGAGCCATATACCTTCACCGGGCGCGGTCCTATGTTGTACACAAGCTTTTGCTGGATAAAAGAGATATCGTGGTCGAACGTTCACAATTGGAATACTTTACACGGACCCGCAGTGAGAAGGAAACTGAAATCATCAAGATACATCGGGCGAAACCCGAGGGGCAATTTATTGTTCGTGAAGGCACGCTGAAAGTAACGGAACTTGTTACCGAATACGAAAAAAGGGCTCTCCCTGGACAGGGATTGCTGGGGGTCTATCCCCTCGAACTCCCTCCCGTTATCTTTGAAACCGTCGGATTATGGATAGAAATTGAGGACGTCATAAAAGCCTATATCGAGAGGGAAGGACTTCATTTCATGGGCGGTATTCATGCCATCGAACATGCCGCCATTGGAATTTTCCCTCTCTTTGCCCTTTGCGATAGAAATGATATTGGAGGCATATGCTACCCCTTTCATGAACAGGTTGGAAAGAGCGCCATTTTCATTTACGACGGATATCCAGGTGGTGTCGGCCTCGCCCAAAGAGGGTATGAAATCATTACCGAATTGCTTGAAAAAACATATCACCACGTGAGAGACTGCGGATGTGAAGACGGGTGTCCTTCCTGCATTCATTCTCCCAAATGCGGTTCGGGCAATAAGCCGCTTGATAAACAAGCTGCCCTCCTTATTTTAAAGAGCCTCCTGGGACATATCCCACTCAGAGAGATGGTCCCGGACACACAGGACACTGAGAAAGACAGCCAACCTGAACATCTCAATAATCGGGATCAACATGCTCCGGCCTCAATTCATCGTATGGTTTTTTTTGATCTTGAAACGCAGAAACTGGCCCAGGATGTGGGAGGTTGGAAAAACACCCACCTGATGAGGGTTTCTTTAGGCGTCCTTTTCGACACGGCTGAAAACCGGTTTTTCACGTTTTATGAAGACAGAGTTGATGACCTGATTAACCATTTGGAAAAGGCAGACCTGGTGGTTGGTTTCAATGTAAAGCATTTTGATTACAGAGTCCTGAGTGCCTACACAAAAAAAGATCTTTTGAAACTGCCCACGTTCGATATTCTCCAGGACATTCACCAACGGCTCGGTTTCAGAGTGGGGCTTGACCACCTGGGAAAAGAGACCTTGAATAGAAACAAGTCTGCGGATGGGCTTAAGGCTGTAGAATGGTTCAGAAAAGGACAGATGGAAAAGCTGGAAAAATACTGCAGGCAGGACGTGGTCCTCACGAGGGATCTTTTCAATTACGGAATGGTAAACGGGCATCTCATCTACAGGAAAAAAGGAATTGACACAAGGTTGCGGCTGTTGGTTGACTGGAACCTTGAGGAGATGGTAGGTTAGTTACTGGTTGCTGGTTGCGGGGAACTCTTCAAGGGCTGGAGCAAAAAAAAGATCCTGTAGAAACGGGAAAGAAGCCATTAAATCCATGAAAAAGGTATTTGAATGTCGCATGTGCGGGGACTGCTGCTACGGAGAAGGTGGTATTTTCGTCCTGGACAAGGAAAAGGAAAAAATAGCCCACTTTCTCAAGATCACTGTACCCCAATTCTTGATGGAATTTTGCCAGGAACGAAATGGCAAAACCTATCTCAAAGCGGGAGAAGATAATTTCTGTATCTTCTTTGACAGGGAAATCAAGGGATGCGGAATTCACCTTGTCAAACCGGGCAGGTGTGAGCTCTGGCCTTATTTTCCAGCAAACGTAAACGACCGGGAGACTTGGGAAATGGCCAAAACCGCCTGCCGGGGATTCAACAGGGACTGTTCCTTTGAAGATTTCAAGAGTCAGGCCCCAACAGCAATAGAAGGCAATGAAGAGACTGATAACGACGAATGATTCAGGACCTCGATGGAAATTCTCAGGCAGATCATCGACATCATATACCCTCCACGATGCGGCGTCTGCAGTTCTTTTATGTGGGAAGCCCCTCTTAAAGGGAACACCAGCGGTCTTTCCATCTGTGATTCATGCCTCATGGGATTTCACGAGCTCTCGTCTCCATTGTGCACCATGTGCGGGGCCCCTTTTCTCTCCGAAGTATTGGAAGATCACCCCTGCGAAGACTGTCTGAGAAATCGCCCTGCATACGCTGCTGCCGGTGCACCATATCTCTATGAAGGAAGTCTCCTCGAGGCAATACATCATCTGAAATACCATGGAAAAACTTGCATTGCCGGGTCCCTGGGATCTTTACTGGGCCGGTTCGCGCAGAACTGGCTGGGAAATGAATCTACAGACTTTTTAATCATACCTGTTCCCCTTCACCCTAAAAAATTGAGGGAACGCGGGTACAACCAGAGCCTGCTGCTGGCTAGACATACGGCGAAAAAACTTGGAACGGACCTGGATTGTCTGTCCTTGAGAAGAAGCAAAAACACAGCCCCCCAGACCGGGCTTGGAAAGAAACTGAGGCGAAAAAACGTAAGGAACGCCTTTAAACTGGAAGATGTGAACGTAATAAAGGGAAGAAATATTCTACTGGTTGACGATGTTTCAACTACCGGCAATACCTTAAATGCGTGTTCGAAAGCTCTGATAAAGGGGGGTGCAAGCAAAATTTACTGCATCACGTTGGCAAGAGCTGCGGGGTTTTGACAGGAAGGCCCAATATTTTTTCTTCGTTTCAAAAAACCGTTAATTTTCAGATAAAGACAGGAATCGATTCACAACCATGATACCAACCACAGAAAAAATCAAGAGCCTTGATCGGGCCGGGGAAGAACGCCGGCAACTTAAAAAATCAGGAAGACGGGTCGTTTTCACCAACGGTTGCTTTGATATCCTGCACCCGGGACACGTTCGCTACCTTAGCGCTGCCAAAACCCATGGGGATTTCCTGATCGTAGCCATCAATAGCGACCGTTCAGTCCGAGCCATTAAAGGTAGCCGAAGGCCGATTCTTGAAGAACAGTCCAGGGCCGAAATCATCGCGGCCCTTCAATCTGTAGACCTGGTGCTGATTTTTGATGAAGAAGATCCGCTGGCAGTGATTCAACACCTGTTGCCGGATATCCTTGTCAAGGGCGGAGACTGGGCCGAAGATCAGATTATAGGAGCGGAAACGGTCAGGCAAAATGGGGGCAGGGTAATAAGTATTCCCTTTGAAACAGGGTTCTCAACCACCAAAATCATAGAAAGGATCCTGAAAAAATACTCTTGACCGAACGGAAATATCGCCAACGAATCGACATACTGGTTGCAAAAATCTGAAAGATCTGCTATAGAAGGTTTCCTTACGCGCCCATAGCTCAGCTGGATAGAGTGACGGACTACGAATCCGTAGGTCGCAGGTTCGAATCCTGCTGGGCGCGCCAGTAAAAACAAGCACTTACGGCAAATCGACAAAAGTGCTTTTTTCTTTTTAGCCCTGTTTTGTACACTCCTTGTACACTTTTTTATATTCTGGCCACAAAAAAACAACTTCAGAAACCTATACTGAAAACTCTATCAACCCTAACAACCCCGATCTATCACCCTTTGTCGGCCCTGCCCTAATCCCCGCGCCCGTTGGTAATACACAATTCGGCGCAATGCGCCGTTTTGAAATTCTACTGCATCACCATACCCGTGGCCTGTACTGTAAGAAACGCTGCAAGTCTTTTCTATTCCAACCATACAATGACAAGGGCCTGCCCTTTGCCGTCGATTATCGTTCCCCTGGCTTGCTCCTGTAGTAAACCTCCACAAAAGAAAACCGGCATCCTTCCCCAGGTAACCGGCTATTCATTTCCAAAAATGAAACCAAAAACGGAAACATCCTCCTCGCTTGATATGGCCCACAGTCTTAACGGGCAACCACGTAACTCTCAGGCACCCACATTCAGAAGAGAAAGGCAAATATTCCCCAATAACGGGACGGATCCTCAACCTGTACTAATGGTATGCCTCTGCCGCCAGACGGTGATTCTCATCCCTCTGACTACCTTCTGTGTCGGCCCCTCACGAAACTTGAAACCGCAGAAACACAGCAAGAGACGTCCTGTGTGATGAAAGGGGAGAACTAAAGACAGAAGGATTGATTTTCTGAAATGAGTTTTGTAATATGAGCTAATTTACAGAGGGCTCCTTTTATCAAATGATAAGCGATAAAAAAGTTTTTGATGCATAATAGAACAATATGTTGACATTATTGATCCTTAAGGTGTAAGAGATGAGCAAGGGCTAGCGAAAGGGTCCCGAATATGATTTCGAGGTGTTTAGAGCGGCTTGTTGGAAAGACAAAAGTAGCATTTTCGTCTTCCCGGCGGCTCTAAAAAAAGCAGATGAGTTTTTTAATTTGCGTACAAAAACACAATTACTACAATTTATCGCTAACAATGGGCTAGAAGACTTAAAATTTGTCAACAAAACAGATTGGAAAAACAATCCTGATCCAAATAATCCAGTAATGATTGATGCCTATGAATTCAGATCCATGTTTAAGTTGGGCTTATAGCTTTTATGCAAAACCCCAAAACTAAATGTTGGATTATTAAATCTTTCAAAGCTTCAACAAATGCAAACCAAACCATGATGATTGCTTTACAAAAAACGGGTTTACTGCCCTCGGGAGAAAGATGATGCGTGATAAGATCTGCCCTGTATGTAGTGGGAATAGCATAGCAGAAAGTAAAATAGATGAAATCATAGAAGAACCTTTTGGAGGGCAAAAGGTAGTATCACTAAATATATACACATGCGAATCATGCGGGTCCACGGGTGATTTTTTTAATGAAAATGAGGCTTCAATACGAAACGGCATATCTGAACTAAAAAATGATGCTATAGCCAATATTCTTGAGGATTTCTCTGAAAATAAGATTAGCTTATCTTCTATGGAAAGAGCGTTAGAATTACCCCAAAGAACATTGACAAAATGGAAGAACAGGGCATCAAACCCATCCTCAACAGGGATAGCTTTATTGAAATTCTTGCGAGTATTCCCATGGCTCTTAGAGGTTGCCGAAAACAAATATGATTATGCTTCAGCAAAAAGAATCCATATGACTGTTGCTTTTAAAGAGATGTTAAAACATATGAATTTCGATGAAGATGTTTTCCCTGGCACCGAAATGGGAGCAACTGCAAATTCAGCTTTCCTCTTTGTTCGGGTTGAGAACCGCATAACGGATCTAGTATCAGAGAATGGAATGCATCAGGAGTCACCTGTCCCGGAAATTACGGTGTCTTATCAGGGGAGCACGGAATGAAAATAGTCAGCTTTTTAATTTGTGATGATATAAGAAACGAGACGGGTGGCAAACATTCTCTCATGGGTGTTTATGGTAATTCAATTGAGTTTAGAGTTACTCCTGAAAATAAAAACAAATGGCCAAAAACAATGAGGATAGGGGTTTTTGTCAACATAAACCTTGAAGATAGCGACAAAGAAAAGAGCATAAATTCATTCAACCTGAAAATTGATTACAATGGGGAAATTAAAGGGATTGCTCAGGGAATTTTTAGCCCTACAGATGTTCCGATATTTCACAGCGTAAATCTGGCGATACTCCATAACAATTTTTCTTTCAAAGAACCTGGCGAAATAAAATTTTCTTTAGATTTTTCTGATGTTAATAATGATGTTGTCGAGACTATCTCCCCTGAATACATCTTGAAAATTTCTGAAAAAATCATTAAATAGCCGAAATTTGGGAGATCAAAACACAAATTTTCAGAGCGGTGTCAATTCCCTCTCGTTTGATTTCCGGTTGTCTCCTACCTGCCTTAACAGGGCACGGTGTTTCATCAAAGTTTTCTTCCGTGATTTATCCCCTATTCCGGCAGGGAATTAGCACACCGCCCTTTTGGGTATTCAGTTTTCAAAGAACATTCGGAAAACAGTAAGAGTCAACGGCAGACTTGATCCCACTCCTACCAAACGAATACAAGGGTCTCGGGATTCGGAAATAGGAGCGACTGACACTCCAGCCGTGGATTGCCACCCAAATAAACCGCCCTTAATTTGATCAGGTCCTGGGTGCCATTCAGGTCCGTGAGCCGGTTTTGATCAACGCGCAGGTCTTCCAGCGCTTTCAACCCGGAGACATCCAGGGTCGTAAGTTTGTTCCCCCCAACCCATAGCGCCCGCAATTGCCTGGTATTTTTCAGGCCATTGACGCAATCGATCTTATTGGCGCCCAGAAACAATCCTTCCAACTGCTTCAATGTGCCGACATCAATCTGTCGTATGGCGTTTCCGCCCAGGTTGAGAGACTTCAGATTTCGAAAAGTCTCCAGCCCCTTGACGTCTGAAATCTCCATCCTTTCACACCAGATGGATTCCACTTGTTCCGCCAATCTCTCAGTGATAGGCGCTGTTAAAGGCAAACCGTCTTCAGGTCTCAGGGGAAAAACGCGCGTTCGCAGGCAGCTGTTGAATGCCGGGTCTTGAATGATGGACTCCTTGGAGTGGTAGAAGTCCCAATAGGCGATGTGCCAGATGCGCAGGGGCTCCTGCTTCCAGGGAGGGTGAAGCGTCGGGTCGAATTCCTTGACGAGCTGCCAATAGTCTGGAGGATCAAATGTTCCAAGATTTGACACCCAACTCGTCACCGCATAGTAAGGCAACCTGCCCCCCCCCGTTACCACATACCCCTCATGTATGCGTGAAAAAGCATCATCCCATTCCTTTTGGGACGTACAGTGAAGGAAATGATGTTTTTTATTGATTTCTCCTTTAAATTTCAATCGTTTAAGTTTTGACATGAAATAATAATCCGAGTAAACATGCACATCTCCGATCGCCTTTACATATTTTAAGGCCTGCCTCACTTCGCCAAAAGCGTTCCGAACGATCCATGTTGCGTCGAAACAGGAAATCAGAGACAGACACATATAGGCGGAAAAAGCCACACCGAAAATGAGAGCGTATCTATTCTTTAATTCGTTGATCAAGTATGCAATGAACAAAATGGAGGGAGGCATAACGATGACAAAGTAGCGAAAAATCCGCTGGCTCGTGACAAAGTGCCCATCGTGGTAACCATGGGGCACGAAAACAAGACAGCACAGAAAGGTGATAAACCAGAGGAATATGGGTAGAACCGGCTTCCAGTTTCCTTTCCGAATAAACAACAGGGAGAGAAGGAGTGCATAGAAATGATAACCGTGGAGTCGCTCTTTAAAATCAAACGGATAGAACATCTGTTTGGGGTATATGGATAGCTGGTAGGCATCTATCTTTAACCAGGTCACCACATGGGTTTTGTATCCCAGAACGTAGAAAAAAGGGTCCCCTGTGATGATCCATGAAACCACGCATAACCCGCCAAACAACAGAAAGGCCGTGACAAGAAAAACCCAATATAGCTCAACAATTCCTTTGATATCATTGAGATCTGTTTTTTCATGCGCAAAAAAGAAGATGACGATGGGAATGAATGCGTAGATGCCCTGAGGCTTGTTTACAAATGAGAAAAATACAAAAAGAGCTGATAAAAAGAAGTAGAGATGGCTGGCCCTCTGCTGAGCTATTATGAAAAAATAGACGCTGAGGAGCATATACAGGGAAAGGTTCACATCAGTGGAGATGAGCGTCGCATTCAGGACCTCGAATGGGTTGAACGCCATCAGGCAGGCTGCAATGAGACCAACCCCAGGGCTGAAATGTGCCTTCCCAATCAAATAAGTTACATAGATGCAGCCCAAAGAGGAGAGCAAAACCGGTAAAATGAACGTGAACTCATTGATCCCCAGGAGTTTCCAAATGAGCAGTTGCGGTATCCAGTAGGAAAAGCGAAGGTGATAGAGATCGTTAACGTCAATGGTGCCGTCGTAGAGCCTTCTAAAAGAACAGAAGTAGTTGATATCATCTCCCAATCCGTCACCACCGAAGAGGATGAGTCTCAGGGCCAATCCTGCCAGCACAATTACCCAAACGATCTGGGCGTCTCTTATGGACCTGCCTCTCAAGACAGCCATTTCCGCTTCACCTGACCTTTCGAGGACCTCGGGCGGGCATTGCGAATTTCCTGTGATCATCGTGCCGAGGATAGATGAGATGGATGATAAAAACTCGTTTTTTGAGATCAAAAATAGAGGAAAAGGGCTGGTGTGTCAATGGATAGAATGGGGACTTGCAGTCCTGAAGCGCGTAAAAAAACATGAGCAGTAGCAATGGTTTGTAACGATTCTGAATATTTTCCCGGATGGCCACCTCAAAATCCCGCACTTGTGGCCACCCTAAAATCCCCCACCCAGGAATCAGATTTTGGACATGGATAGGGTATAGGAGCTTGAATAACCTAATTTTTTCTCTTCCTCATCCCTGCTAAGTGCTAAGTGAAAATCGGGGTGAGGGAAAAGTGGTGGCCGTCCGGGTATTTTTTGTCGAAAAAGGAAAACAAAATGATTTTCTTTTGATATAGGTATTATGGTGGGGTATCCGTTTAGAGACTGTCTTTATATCAATAGGAGAAAATCGTGAGTAAGACGTGTGGAAATCCGCACTATAGAATTTGCTGAAGCAAACAAGCAGTTAAAAAGAGAAAATGAAGCACATAGGGAGAGTGAAAAGAAATGGAATGCCATTTTGGATGAGAAATAGTATCAATTGGATTACCCGAATGACCATCCGTAAAATTTCCAAAAATACTCCGGATCACCCCAGAAGCAAAGGTCGAGGTGTTCGGAAAACCCTGCTGATGGGCATTTTCTGGCGAATACTGATCATCAAGCTCATACTACTCATAGAAATTCTTCTCTACGAGGCGATCTCCAGAGATGCAGGTATTTCTCATCTTCTCTGGTATGCCTTTCGAATCCTGGGACTGGTGGGTATTATCATCCTTTTTATGATGGTTACCCTAGAGAGCTTTCTCAGAAAGAAGATCATCACCCCACTGGAAGCCATCGCAGCAGCCAACGAACGTTCCCGGAAAAGCAATTACGGGGTGGAAATTCATCTTCCCTTTCACTACTGGAAAGTGAATGGCAAAAGCATTGTGGGCGAACCTCGGCGTGGCGAGACTTGGATACTCAAGGAAAACCTGATTACAGCCTTAATCAGTCCATCCCTTGAACCGATGACCGACATCAAATTGATACTCAATTTCTGTGCCGAAGCCCACTGTTTTGAAGACATCTATGCAAAAATAATGTCTGTTGAGAAAGACAGCCAAAAATTGACCACTCATCAACTGAGGATTTCATCCATGAACGAGAAAAACAGGGAGGTTCTAAAAACATGGATCAGGGAAGGGTCATGAAAGACTTAAATGATCGAAATCCAAACATCTTACTTATTCAAGTGCTTATCTAAATGCTCTCGCAGCAAATTTCTCTGCAGTTGGTCCTGGAGTTCCCGCTGCCTGCGGTGTTCTCTAAGGTTTTCCTGGACTTGCCTCTTTATTTGATCCCGCAACACCTCCTCCTGAACCTTCTGCTGTTCCATTTGCTGTTTTTTCATCTGCTCCAACAATTCCCGTTGAAATTTCTGCTGCCATTCCTGTTGCTGCTTCTGCCATTGTTGTTGCTGACTTTGAACACTGTTTCGGCCTGGGTACACCTGATGTGATGGTTGGCCCAACTTCATGTGCTGCTTCTGGTGCTTAAAAATCTGATCCTGAGTCGACTTAAGCATATCAGGAACCGGCATTGCTCTCGATGATTCTGGAGGACCCGGTGGTGGCCCTGGTAAAATAGTCGTCGTAGTGGCAGTTGTCGTAGGGGTTGTGGTTGGTGCAGTAGTCGGAGCGGTGGTTGGAGCTGTGGTTGGCGCCGTAGTTGGCGCCGTAGTTGGCGCCGTAGTTGGCGCCGTAGTTGGCGCCGTAGTTGGCGCCGTGGTCGGCGCCGTGGTCGGAGCCGTGGTCGGCGCCGTGGTCGGAGCCGTGGTCGGCGCCGTGGTCGGAGCAGTAGTCGGAGCAGTAGTCGGTGCCGTAGTCGGAGCCGTAGTCGGAGCCGTAGTCGGAGCAGTAGTCGGAGCAGTAGTCGGAGCAGTAGTCGGTGCCGTAGTCGGTGCCGTAGTCGGTGCCGTGGTAGTCGTTGTTGTCGTTGTAGTTGTTGTTGTCGTTGTAGTTGTTGTTGTCGTTGTAGATGAAAATTGACCGAAAATCTTTTTAACCCAATCGGCTAAAGTTGTTGTCGTTGAGGTTGTTGTAGTCGTTGTAGTGGGAGTGGTCGTTGAGACGGTCGTCCCCGTTGGGCCGGGTGCACCCGTTTTTTCTTCTAAGTCTTTCAGGAGCTGTTCAAGTTGTGCTCCCGTCATAAGTATCGGTTTTGAGGGCGATTTCCCACTAACAATATCCGTGGCTAAGCCTTCTGTCAAAACTACAAACTCGTCGGGATCCATCAGGTTGGCTGCCTGGACCGCCCCGTCCAAGCAGACGACCTTAGTAATGGTTGAAGACTGGACCCAGACCAGAAACAAGGTACCGCGTACTCCCACAAGGGCGGTCGGGGTCTTGACCCTGAAATTCGCTTTTTTCAGTTTAGAGATCCCTTTTGTAAAAACCCTCAATTTCCCAATGGCCATATTGAAAAGAGCGCTCCGCTCTTTCTTTTTTTCATCGAATTTAAACTGTTCCAGGTTGAGGTCGGCGTTTTCGCCCATGCTCAAGACACTGCCGTCGTTCAACTCGATTCTCACCCTTGAGGAACCTCTGGTTTTGAGCTGATCTCCCAGCTGGACGGCCATCCCCATGGAAATTCGCAGGGGCTTTGCAAGCGTTTTTCTCTCAATATATGCGGTTCCTTTCACCTTGGTAATTTCCCCAATCACTTCGGCGCTCTGAACAACCGACGGAAAAAAGAAAACCAGCGAAAGCAGTGGGATCAGCAGGATTGCAAAATCCCTCGGGCATTTCCTTGATATCACTGAAGCAGTACGTTTTTTCATAATGACGTCCTTCTCTCAATCGCTCTCCATGGGATTCATGCAGCACCCATTCCCATTAAAAAGCATAAGATGCCGACAAGATATACATATTCTTATCGAACGTATACAGGTCTTCTCCGTTTTCATCAAAATCAGAATTATTTTTCATGTAAAGATACGTAAAAGAAACCAGGAGGCGTTGGATAAAAGTTCGTTTCAGAGAAAAGGCAAACGTAAAGGTGTCATCATTCCTGCTTTTGTCCGGAGAAAAATCGGGATACTTGGAGCCCATGTAGTTAAAGGAAAAATCACCCCATATTTCCCAGTAGACAGGGGACGAAATACCGGCGAAAAGCTCATGATATTGGTAGGTTGACATATCATCCTGTGATTTTTCCGTGGCATATCTATATCCTATGCGAGGGTAAAAATTGGTGGATGGGATCTGGTACGATTGGGTAATATCGGCGCTGTAGCGCGAGGCATCCCCCGTCACCCCGTCAATGTATTCTTTGATCTGGTAGCTCAAATTAATATCGGTTCTCAGATCATACGGCTCAAAGATGGTAACCGTAGGCATAAAACTGTGCATACGAAGCCTTGCGTAGGAGTTGTTGGCAAACGTTAGGTATAGAGGGGGATTGACTCCCTGTTTCTTGCCCCCTGCATAAAAATAACTGAAATCATACTGGAATCTAAATAACACCGGATCGTATTGGCCTTGAACGTAGAAATGGGGACTTTGAGAAGTCACATTGCTGTCGGTCCAATCCCGATACCCCAGACTGAAAAGGGTATAACCAACGCCCATTTCCAGGTCCTTTTCATTGATAAATTTGTACCCACCTCTCAAGTGAAAAGTCTGGAACTGGTCGCCGGCGTTAGTGGGCAGTTCGGTAGGCCTTCCGGTAATAACACCCAGAGGATCGCGCGGAACATTATCATCGTATCCCCAGTTAAAGGTAGTAAACAGATACCAGGGCTTTCTGGCCCACGCCGCGTACTCGGCCATGGGAATCGAAAGTCTCGCATTTTCAGCAAGGGGGGTAGCGGGATCAATTTCAGCAGCCATTTTAAATGTGTCGACAGCTGCATCAAATTTTTCCTCTTCCAGTTTCGTAGCACCGATCATGTACAAAGCCAGTTGATTTAAATCCGGATCCAGTTCTCCAGCCTTCTGGAAATCTTTGATTGCCTGGTCATACTCATGCAAGTTTTTCCAAGCATACCCCTTCTCAAGAAAAATTCGACCACTCCCTGGGCTGATTTCTTCCGCAACGCCCAAGATATCAATTACCTTTTGATATTCTTTTTCTTTGCCATAAATACTCGCCATATCAAAACAGACCTTGAAATAATTGGCAGGATCTTTGTCCAAAAGAGCTTCAAAAACAGCAAGAGCCTTTTCGTTCATTTTGAGGCGGGTATAAACAACTCCAAGAACATATTGATACTCGAGGTTCAACGGATCCAATTGAATGGCCTCCTTCAGATTCTTGATAGCGGCATCAAAATCCTCATCATCCATATCCTCCACGCCATTCACATACAATTCCCTTGACCTATTCAATCGTTCCAAATCAGGCAATTGTTCCGACTCCCCCGTCGCCTGCACAATTGCCAGGGGATTGACCATCACCCGAGCCATGACCAACGGTTTTTCCGATTCCCCCATCACCCGTACGGGTAAAATTGTCAAAGCAAAAATCAGGGCCGGAGCTATCATACAGGAACGAAAAGGCATATTCTGTAAAGACAAAGGTATTTCTCCAAAAAATGATTGTCAAATAGAAAGAAATACGGAAATAATCTCTCAAGTCTGCTTGAATCCCTACAGACTTGAGAACTCAAGTTTTTTTGAATGAAAATGAGGGGTGATTTCGACTAATATAGTTATTTCTAAGAAATGCAGGAATGTCAAGAAAATATTTTTTTCTGCAGTTTTATATGGTACTTTGATATAATTACAGACAAACTCTTTTCAGTATGTTTATGATAATTGGAACTATTGATAGTTCTGGACTCCATTTAACATTTAGGGTACATATGGATCAGTTGTTGCCTTGGGTAGTGCTTTTTGTTCGTTCTACGTATATCCCGATCGCAGACAACCTTTCCCACAACCATAAGGGAGGAGCGAAGCAATGACACGCAAATCCATTCTCGTGGTAGATGACGATTTCCAGATCAGGGAAATATTTTCGCAGATATTTCAGACTCTTGATTACCGATACCAATGTGCTTCAGATGGATTGGAAGCTTATCATATCCTGAAAAACACAAACTTTGATATAGTGTTATGCGACATCAAGATGCCTGAAATGGACGGTCTGGAATTGCTCAAAGAAACCAAGAAGATGGACCTGGATATCCCGTTTATCATGGTAACCGGTTTCAGCGATGAATACACCTATGATTTGGTGGTCAAATCAGGGGCTCGCGATTTTATCAAGAAACCCTTTACCATTGAAGAGGTTGAAAACAAACTAAACCGCATCTTCAATGAACTCAACGTCTCAGAAGAAAACAAGGATCTTCTTGAGAAACATATTCGGCTGAACAAAAGATTGTCAGCGCTCCTTACCATTGCCGGAGAATTAAGCTCTGAACTGGACTTTGCTCGTCTTTTTCCCCTTATCGTAAGCAGAGTCACGAAAGCGATGGAGGCCGAAAGGACGAGCCTCTATATCATTGACGAGGAGACTAAAGAAATCTGGACAACAGTCGCTGAACAAGTAGAAGAAATTCGCGTTCCTCTAGGTTGTGGGATCAGTGGGAGAGTGGCTGAATCAGGAAAGACGATCAACGTAGCTGATGCATGGGAATTGGATTATTTCGACAGAAAGTTCGACGTCAAAAACAACTTCCGAACCAGATCAGTTCTTTGCATGCCCATAACAAACCGTTCAAATGAAAACATCGCCGTCATTCAGGTGATTAACAGGGTGAATGGGGAGAATTTTGATGAAGATGATGAAAACCTGTTGAAAGCCCTTTCGGGCCAGATAGCCATAGCACTTGAAAATTCTTTTCTCATGGAAGAACTGGAATCTTCTTTCGAAGGATTCATAAGGACCCTTTCCGCCGCTGTGGACGCAAGGCATCCTTTTACAGCGGGGCATTCCCAAAGAGTGACCGAATACTCTCTCATGATTGCCAAAGAACTTGGCCTGGATGAAGGACAACTGGAAACCATAAAATACGCAGCACTGCTTCACGATATCGGAAAAATCGGCATAAAAGATGCCGTGTTGCTCAAAAACGGTCGATTTACTCAGGAAGAAAGGGAGGAGATGAATAGACATCCTTCCAAAACCCTTTCCATCCTCAAACAGTTTCATTTCCCTAAACACCTGGAACAGGTACCGCTGGTAGCAGCCCACCACCATGAGAAAATAGACGGAAAAGGTTATTTTAAAGGATTGACTCAGGACAAAATACCTTTCGGATCACGAATTCTGGCGGTTGCGGATGTCTTTGATGCGCTGACCTCAAGAAGAGAGTATCCGAAATACACGAAGGATGAAACATTAGACCACAGTCCAATGCCTTTGGATAAGGTTATCATGATCATGAAAGAAGGTGCCGGCAATCATTTTGATCCGGAGATTGTAACCGCATTTTTGGGTTGTCTACCGAAGATGCTCACCCTCTACAGAGGCACCCATTTCCTACCGGAATATATAGACCAAATGATCGCTTCGTTCGAAGCAGGTATGGATTAGGCAAAAACCGTAAACCCTCCTTCCATGGCTTTCATGACAGATAAACAAGCAGAGATACGCAAGCACATTGTAGATACTGCGACCCTCCTTTTCCTCTTTTTTTTCCTTTTAAGCTATTTCGAGCCTCATCTTCTATTTTCCTCTTCCATAACAACAGGCGGCGACACAGGATCCCATTATTATACCGCCCAATATGTAAAGGATGTTCTTCTTCCTAAGGGGAAGATATCGGGCTGGTGCCAGGGCAATCTTGCAGGATTTCCCATTCTGCAAAATTACTTTCCCCTCCCGTTTTTCCTCATGGCCGCGTTGTCATGGCTGATACCGCTCCAGATAGCCTTCAAACTGGTCACAGTGCTTGGGATTTTCCTCCTCCCTTTCTGCACATACCTGTTTTTTCGTTTTTTGAGACTACCTTTTCCCGTACCCGTAATCGGGGCTGTATTTTCCGTTGCGTTCCTCTTTATGGACGGCAACTCCATGTGGGGAGGAAATATCCCCAGCACGCTCGCAGGTACATTCTGTTACAGTTTGGGTTTCGCCATCGCGGTTCTTTGGATAGGGCTTCTCTACCGAACGATCTACGAGGACAGGAGCTTTGTCACACCCGCTTTCCTTCTGGCCGCTACAGGTCTCTGCCACGGCTATACGCTGCTTTTTTCGGTTTTCGCATCTTGTTTTTTCCTATTCACGAAACAGCATTTCTCACACCACCTAAAAATACTGCTCAAAGTTCACATTACGGCCTTTCTACTCATGGGGTTCTGGCTGATTCCACTCATGGCGTTTCTCCGCTTTACCACGCGATTCAGCATTTATTGGATCTTTTTTGACTGGAAACAGATTCTAAGGGAGATATTTCCCGTCATCATATGGCCTTTCATAGGATTGTTTCTCCTTGGAAGTTTCTGGGTTATCGTAAGAAAGCTGCGATCACCTCCCAAAGTGGATCTGATGCAGTGGTCCTACCTCATCTTCATGGTTCTCTGCGGGCTGGGTCTTTACATGGCCGGCTACAGGATTGGCGTAGTAGACATACGTTTCCTGCCATTTTTCCAGTTCTTTTTAGTAATTGGGGGGGCCATGCTTTTTTCCCTGATACCAACAGATTTAAAAGCGGGAATCGTCCTGGCAGGTCTCGTCCTTATCTCTACATGCTTATGGGTGGATAATAGGGAAACCTTCATAGGAGACTGGATCAAATCCAACTATGCAGGTTTTGAAAACAAACGCTTATGGGGCCCTTTTTCTCAAGTCAACGCGTACTTGAAAGGCACACCTCAAGACCCACGGGTCGCATACGAACACAGCATGCTCCACGAAGGGGCCGGAACCGTCAGGGCCTTTGAAAACATACCTCTGTTTTCCGGAAGATCCACATTAGAAGGCGTATACATTCAAGCCAGTCTTCCAGTCCCATTCATCTTCTACATCCAGTCGGAGATTTCCCAGAAGGCTTCCATGCCCATTCCCGACTATTGTTACTCAAGGTTTGATCTTATCAGGGGAAGTGAGCATCTTCGTCTCTTCAATGTTCGTGACATTGTTGCTGTGGAACCCGAAACTAAAAAGGCACTGAAACGATCACCATACTACCAATCTCGATTCAGAGCCGGGCCGTATGAGGTATATGAACTCCTCACAAACCCGAACAGGTATGTTGAACCGGTACGAAACATACCGATGCTAATTACAAAAGGAGGCTGGCGCAGGGTTTTTTATAAATGGTTTCGATTAGGCGACCTCACCATACCAATCGTGTATAAAGAGAACCCGCAAGAAAAAGACCGGGATCGCTTCCACCCCATGGAAAGCTTCGATGAAACAAAGCTCCCAAAAACTCCCATAGAAACTACAGTACCCCTGAAAGAGACCATCAGAGAAGAAGAAATCCTTATTGATGGTGCAGAAATTGGAAAGCCGCTTCTTATAAAGATCTCTTTCCATCCCAATTGGCAGGTCGAAGGCGCAAAAGAAATATACCTCGTATCCCCGGGGTTTATGCTGATCTATCCCGATGCACCTCAGATTCGTCTTTATTATGGAAAGACATGGCCGGACTACGTCGGGGCTGCATCTACCTGCCTTATCATTTTTATTCTGCTTGTTTTTCGTTTCTGCCGGCTGCAAAACCTGAGAAAGTACCTTACGATCTGGTTCGACAAGGTGGTTGTGAAAACCGTGCTCATAACAGGAACGCTTTTCCTGATAGCAACCACATACTATTTCCTGAATGTTTCACGTGAATACCCCGTGCTCTCTTACAACAAAGGTATTCAGCACTTTACCGACGACAATCTCGAAAAAGCCAGGGAACATTTCAGGGATGTCCTCATGAGATTCCCTCAAACACTTGTTGTGGACCAAGCAGCGTTTCATTATGCTATTTGTTTTTACAAAGAAAAAGAGTGGGACGAGGCTATCGGGGCATTCAAAAGTCTCCTCGATACCTATCCTGACTCGGGCAGGGCAGCTGAAACCCGATACCATCTGGGACTCTGTTACCTTCATTCGGGCAGAATCGCGAAGGCCCGAGAGGAATTTGCAAGAACCATAGAGCAGTTTCCGGAGGGAATATGGAGCGGATTCGCCAGGGATCGGCTAAAGGAGTTTGATTCATAATGTCTTCCGATTCAGGATTCACGGTATTTATACCGGTCTTTAATGAGGAAACCTTACTGATTCGGAACGTGGAAAAGCTGGTCCGCTTTCTCAATAAACTTGGAACTCCCTACGAAATCATCGTCGGAAGCAATGGTTCAACAGACAACACTATCCATCAGGGAAATACCCTGGCAGAAAATAACCGCAAAATCCATTTTTTTCATCTCGACCGTAAAGGGGTGGGAGCAGCCTTCAGAGAAGGAGTAAAAAGGGCCAACTTCGACAGGATCATCACCGTGGACATGGATCTCTCTATTCGCCTTGATTTCATTCCCAAAGCCTTTGAACTGCTTGGACGGTATGACATGGTAATCGGCTCCAAAACGACCGGCACCCAGAAGAGATCATGGACACGAAAAACCGCCAGCGAGAGTTTCATAATTCTTGCGGGATTCCTCCTCAACATAAACTTTCATGATTATTCCATTGCAGCAAAAGGATATCGGAAAGAGGTCGTAAAAAAATACCTACCCCTCATAGACGACAAGACTTTTTATGTCGTTGAGCTGGTTTACCAAGCCTGTCAAGAAAAAAGGCAACTCAAAGAAATACCTGTTACGTGCGTCGACCTAAGGGGAAGCCGGTTCAATCTGATTCACGAAGGACTTTACAAATTCGGAAATCTATTTTTGCTCTGGTTTAAAAAGCTCGTACTTCGCAGGTAGGTGTTTCAAGCCACATCAGACGATGTCCGTATCACCTAAAAACAGCAATTAGCTTTTAAGCTATTAGCCGTTAGCTTAAAGATCCTAATCATTTGCATGACTTTTCCCTTTACTTGGGGTTTCACTTTTTGATGCTAACTTATTGCAAACGTAAATGACCGATTTCATACGGCTAATAGCTAACGGCTAACCGCTAATTGCATCTTTTAGGTATCATATGATGTCCGTATCACCATAGGAAATGAACCAGTTCTCAGCGGATCCCAAGATTTCCGTGCTTCCATTGAAACGACATCCAAAATGCCATTTTTTCGGATTCAAAATGTTCGGAATTCTTCGGAAACCGGAATGCTGAAGAAACTCCGGTTTGGCTTTGGATAAAAGGCAGGTCATAAATTCAGCGCCCTGCTTTCTGCAGGTCTCACTGGCAAAATCGATCACAAGACGCGTCACAGAAGCATTGATGACAGGCAATGGAAAAAGATCAACCAGAACGCCAAAATAATGTCCCTTCAGATTCATCATCCTGAGGATCAGATAGCCGGACAATTCACCTTGCCATTTGACTGAAAAAGGAAGGTAAGCAAAAGAAGGCATACCTAAATAACGCCAGTTAAGATAATGTCTATCCCGGATCTGTATGACCGGAAACCGGCCAAGATGGCTTTTCCAGAGATGATCGAATTCCTCGTCGAAATGGCTCAAGGGCTCAATGACAAGGCCTCTTCCCTCATCATATGCCTCAGACGGTACGCTCAATCCCTTCAGAGCTTCAGGAGCGGAAACAACCTTCTTAAGTAAAGGGACATGCCTGCACATCAAAGTCAACGGCCTGAAGGGTCTGATCAAAAAAGGGAAGGTACATAACAGGTTCCATTCCAGTCGCGCTGTAAACCCGGGCAGGGAAGCTTCGTTGGGAAACCCCCATACCGTGGTTATTGCATGTTTTTCTCCCATCAAACGGTATAATTCTCTCGCAAGAGCGACGAAGATTCCTTTCCTCTGATATTCCGGATGCACCATGGTATCACAGGAAAATGCAAACACGGTTTCTTTACCCTCTACGGAAAAACATGTGGGAATCACCGCATACTGACCGACAACAACCCCGCAGTCTTCCGCAATGACACAAAATGCCTCGCCCGCGGGATTGTCCTGGAACTGCCACCGCCATGCAGGAAGGGTTGTTCGAACAGGATCCACATCGCCGAATACAGCCTTTCTCAAACGGAGAATCTGACCTTCATCCCCGGCTTTGTATGGTCTTATCTGAAACTTCAACCGTCGAATATCCAATTATTCTACCTACCATCTACCGTTTTCTGCCTACTGCCTGCTACATACTGCATACTCACCGTCGCACCTGCGTCATCCCGTCAAAAGCCTTAAAAAAAGCCTCACTTTCTTCAGATAATGCCCCCGGTTCCTGGCTGCGAAATCCCGCAGCACCTGGAGCCTCAGATAAAACCTGCAGTAGGCCTTTCTAAGCGTCCATTTTAAAAAAGGAAGAGAATGTTCGTCGTTATAATGGGGGTAGAGGTGTGGCGGAAAAGTTGCGGGGTCGAGACCCGCATCAATAGCGATTTTTGTTCCTGGAAAAGGCACAATCAGATGGAATGCCACATAGGTCGGGTTGAGATGGACAGCAAGCCTTAAGGTCGCCTCCATATCTGCCTTCGTCTCACCGGGAAAACCAAAGTTCATGAAAAGGGCTGAACGAAGGCCTGCAGCGCGGGTAAGTGTAACGGCCTTCACACAGTCGGAAACCATAATCCCTTTGCCCGTCTGTTTAAGAATGCGATTTGACCCGGATTCCACACCAAAATGAATCAGGCTGCATCCTGCTCTTTTCATCCATTCCAGAACCTCTTCATCCACATCGGTTACTCGTGTCTGACAACACCACTGTATCCCCATATTCCTTTGGGCCATTTCTCTGCAAAGAGAAAGAAGGAAGTCCCTGTTAAGACCGAACTCCAGGTCCATGAAATAGATGTTTTTCACATGGTATTCTGTTTTTACCCATTGAATCTCCTCCAGAACACGCGAAAGGCTCTTCTGCCTCAAACCTTTTCCATACATACCAAGGTAACAGAAACTGCAATGGTAAGGGCACCCTCTTGAAGCCTCCAGAATAGCAAAATTGTTTCCCATGAATTCATAAAAATACCTGTCCATTGGAAGGAGATGATACGCAGGAAAAGGCAGATCATTGAGATCGGGGAGATTTTTTCTGGTCTGCGTGGTTATCATCCTGTTCCCTTTTAGAAAAGCAATTCCAGGGATCGCTTCAGGGATTCTTGAATCCAGATCCTTCTGCGCCAGTTCCAGGATAGTCTGTTCCGGTTCACCAAGAATTGCGGCCCTTGCGTGGGTTTTTTGAAGGATGGTTTGTGCCCTTTCCGTAACATGAGCGCCCATCAGATAGAGCCGTTCAGGAGGGATCATTTTGATGGTGTCAAAAAAGAATGCAATATCAAGGGACGGACATTGCCAGCGATCGTATGGCGTGGAAGTCACAAAGATTTTGTCATACTCCTCCGCTAATGCCCCTAGGGATTCAGGAGACAGCCGTACCACATTATTGTCCAGAATCCTGACCGAAAAATGCTTCCTTTCTAACAGCGCCGCGGCATTTGCCAAATCAAGGGGTTGCCATATTCTTTTAAACTGGGCCTGTTTCTGTCTCCTTATTCCCTGCCAGTCCGGATTGACAAGAAGTATTTTTCCTGCGCTTTTCATGGCCCACACCCGGCAGTGACATCTGCTCGTCGATATCCCGGACCGGCAGATGCAAGGGAGGCCTCATCTCTAAAAGAGGTTGGCGCAACCCCTCTCGTTAAAAGAGATTTCTTCAGGGATTCATCAAGCAGCAGAATCAAATCACTCTTCCAGTCGTAATGCCAGTGATGATATTTCCGGGATGTATGCATATCTCCTGATCCGGGATGAAAATTCAATTCTATCACAGGCCAGACGCCTTTCTGCCTGATCATGTCCACTGTTTCCAAAACATACCCCTTGTTCATCCTTCCACCCGATTTCAAGAACCCCACGGATGGAATGGTTCTGACCTGCACACAGCCCAGACGGGAAGCATGCAACACTGTCCAGAGTTTCAGGAAGCCCCATTGAACCAATCGCTTCATTCCAGATTTCAGATCCAACTGATCTACAATCGAGCCCCTTACAAAAGGGATATCATAATCCTTTGCCAGTTTTAAAGTGACCGAAAAGAGTTCCGGATAGAGGTGAAGATATTGATGCCCATCCACATGGCTCAAAACAATTCCTTCATCGAGAAGGTTTTCGATCTGGGCACTCCACTCCGCGTACACTTCCATAATATTGATCTTACGGGTAAGAATTCGAACAAGGAGTTCTTTTCTTGAGAGAAAATGCTGGTTCGAGGAAAGGATGGAAGGGATACGTTCAAAAGGAAGCAGAGGGCGTTCATCGCAAAGGACAAGATGGACCCCCAGATCCAGGCCCGGGTTCTCCCTTGCCAGGGATATGGCATCCCCTATGGCTTCACCCGTGGAAACGATAGACGCACTTGAAAGAAGTCCCTCTGTGAAAGCTTGAATAATTCCCTGGTTTATCCCTTTGGTCAATCCGAAATCATCGCCGTGAAAAATGACTCTCATAGGATGTACCATATAGTATCCAGGCTCAAGCGAACCCTTTTTTCCGTCCTTTCACAAGCATGCCGACAAAAACAAGGCCTAGCAGTACCGCGAGGGAAACCCACATCCATCTGAAACGCCGAAACCAGCTTTCTTCTTTCAAGATTGTTACCATAGATGATGCAATAGCGGTATGATGAACACCTTCGGACTCGTATTCAAAAAAACAGTAGACCGGATAACTGGCGCCCGCCAGTGCTGAAAAGTTACTTATCTGGAAATTCAGAGTTTTTTCAGATCTTGGGCCTATCTGAAAACGGTTCTCTTGTTTTTTCGAAGACAACTCCTTCGGTAGAGCGAGGGTGGCTTCCGCCTGCAAAGGATTTGTACCAAGATTTTTCAGGTGGAAAACCAGGTCTTGTTTTTTTTTCATAGACACAGGGTCCACCTTTACAATCAGATTGGGGTTCGCATCTTCGCCCACATAAAAGCCCATCCCGGAAAGAGCCGAAAATGGATACTGATTTGCATCATGAAAATCCACCAGCACAGTCAAGGGATAACGTCCTTTAGTCACATCGGAAAGAGGCATCTCGAACAGAAACGAATCCGACATGCCCGGATCCAGTTGGGGTTTTATGAGACCATCCTGCAGCCTGTTCAAGGCCTTCAGATGAACCTGCAGATTGAAAGCGGAATCTGATCCGTTATTGGTAATCGTTACATGAGCCTTCAGCACATCGTGGTCAACCTGCACCGAGGTCCTGGTCTCAATTTTCAAAAAACCTGCCATTGCAGTCAAATTCATCAGGAAAAAAACAATAGGAAAGAAAACCCCGACCATAACCAGAATCTTTTTCTTCATAATTTTCTTCAGCTCCAGATTTCGAACCTCGATTGATCGAATGTCATCTTTACTCACGCAGCTTACCCAAGAGGCAGTGACCGGAGTTCCTAAGGCCTTCATGGGCTCTCCTGATAGGGAGCTGCATTTTTTATATTCCCAATGGGCAGTAGTTTTTCTTTGCGCCTTTGCGTCTTTGCGTGAGACCTCATCCCAAGAGGCAGGGTCGCCTTGCGGCTGCTGTTTCATCCAATCTTTTCACTTTCGATTTCGAGGGCGCATCCTTCAATAGGGTTGGATTTTCCTTTGCCTCCCTGGCAATGGCTTTGCATGCTGAAATAAACTGATCGATAGTTTCTTTTGATTCGGTCTCCGTGGGCTCAATCATGATAGCTCCATCCACCACCAGAGGAAAATAAACAGTCGGAGGATGAAACCCGAAATCAATAAGCCGTTTGGCCATATCCAGCGTTATAACCTTGTCCTCCCTCTGAAATTTGTCTGAGAAGACACATTCATGCATACAGAAACGATCATAAGGAAGGTAAAAATCCCCTTCCAGAGCCGTTCTTATATAATTGGCATTTAAAACCGCAAGTTGACTCGCCTTTTTAAGCCCTGCAAATCCCATCGTCAGGATATAGCTGTAAGCTCTTATCATCACGCCAAAATTTCCATAAAAAGAGTGGAGCCTTCCCACCGAATCGGGGTATTCCTCATCTATTTCATAGACGCCATCTTTGAGAACGATTCGTGGAACAGGCAGAAATGGTTCAAGGTGCTTTTTCACACAGACAGGTCCTGCCCCCGGTCCACCTCCTCCATGGGGTGTTGAAAAGGTCTTATGAAGATTCAGATGCAAAACATCGATGCCTGTTCTCCCCAGATCCACCACCCCCATCATGGCATTCATGTTTGCCCCGTCGCAATATACCTGACCTCCTTTAGCGTGAACGATTCGAGCAATTTCACTGACATTTTCTTCAAACAGGCCGAGGGTATTCGGGTTGGTGACCATAATCCCTGCAGTATCTTCATCCATGACCTCTGAAATGGCCCTGGCAGAAAGGATACCGTTCTCATTGGATTTCACTGATACAGGACGATATCCACAGAGGGAAGCACTGGCCGGATTGGTTCCATGGGCCGTATCGGGAACAAGTATCTTGGAATGTTTCTTATTTCCGGCCCGATGGTAGGCGTTTATGACCAACATTCCCGCCAGTTCTCCCTGGGCTCCTGCTGCCGGCTGAAGGGTTACGGCATCCAAACCCGTAATTTCTCTCAGTACTCCTTCCAAATCGTACATCAATTTAAGAACCCCTTGCGAAAGGAAAGAAGGAACCATGGGATGGGCTCCCGCAAATCCTTCAAGGGCTGCATATTTCTCATTCACCTTCGGATTGTACTTCATGGTACACGATCCAAGGGGATACATGCCCGTATCCACACAGAAGTTCCACTGGGAAAGCCTCGTATAATGACGAACCACATCCGGTTCGCTCAAATCGGGCAGGTCGGGGAGATCCCCTTCCAGATCGCTGTCTAAGGGACATTTTTCCACATCGCGCACAGGCATGGAAAACCCCTGCCTGCCTTTACTCCCCTTCTCCCAAAGCAGGGGTTCATCAAATACAAGACCGGTGGATGCATATTGCTCACTCATGACCTGATCTCCCTTATAAGCTCGTCCATCTCATTCCTGCCGGCAGTTTCCGTCACACATAGAAGATAGTACCCGGCAAGCTCGGGATAGTAGGATGCAAGGGGCAGGCCCGCCACAATCCCTTTCTCCATAAGTCTCCTATGGGTTTGTTCAAACCCGGGAGGGGATTTCACAACGAACTCATTGAATGTGGGCGCATCGAACGGAATTTTAAACCCTGCTTTTGTGAGTTCTTTCTTCAAATATTCAGATTTGTCCCGGTTCAGCGTGGCGAGTTCCCGCATCCCTGTCCCTCCGACAGTGGCCATGTAAACGGCGGCCGCAAGAGCACAATGGCTGCTGTTGGTACAGATATTGGAAGTTGCCTTCTCACGGCGTATGTGTTGCTCTCTCGTGGCAAGAGTCAGGACAAATCCGTCCTTGCAATCCTTGTCCACCGCCTTCCCGACGAGACGCCCAGGCATGCTTCGCATATATTTCTTCCTGCAGGCAAACATGCCGAGCCCGGGACCGCCGAACCAGAGGGGAAGGCCGAAACTCCTGCCTTCACCACAAACGATATGAGCACCCTGACTACCTGGATTCTTGAGAAGACCATAGGCGAGGGGTTCCGCAAAAGAAACAATGGAAAGGAGATCGTTGCTGTCACAATATTCACAAATCATTTTGAGATCTTCGATACACCCGAAAAAATTCGGGGACTGGACCGCCACAGCTGCAAGATCCTCCACCGGATCACACCGGGTAAAATCCGTTCTGCCATTCTCGAGATAGGGCAAATCTACCATTTCAATGCCCGAGGGACGGAGATAGGTCTCTGCCACACGGCGATAATGGGGATGGATGGCCGAAGAAACGGCCACCCTTTTTTTCCGGGTGATACGGACCGCCATGAGCAAGGCCTCTGCAAGGGCTGAGGCACCGTCATAAAGAGAGGCATTAACAACTTCCATGCCTAACAGTCGCCCAACAAGGGTCTGGTATTCATAGATAGCCTGAAGGGTCCCCTGGCTGATCTCAGGTTGGTATGGGGTATAGGGCGTCACAAATTCCGAACGTCCCAGGAGGGATGAGACAGAAGCAGGGACATAATGTTCATAGCTTCCGGCCCCTATGAATCGACTATTTCCGGAACGACTTTGCTTCTTTGCAAGAACCTCCATGTGGTCATTTAATTCCCACTCGGAAAATGGCCCTGGAATATGGTTTTCTCTTATGAATTGGCAGGACTCCGGAACGGTGGGAAAGAGGTCATCCAAACATTTCACCCCCACCACCTCCAACATCGACCTGATATCTTCATCCGTATGAGGGAGGTACCGCATTTTCAGACTCCTTTCAACATGTCCATATAGGCATTCTTGGCCATCAGGGCGTCCACTTCTCCCGGATCAGCAGGCTTCATCCGCGCGATCCATCCATCTTCGTGAGGGCTTGTATTTACCAGTTCGGGCGATTCTTCGAGGGAATTGTTTACCGAAACAATTTCCCCTCCAACCGGCAGATACAGTTCTGCCACGGCTTTTACCGACTCAACCGTACCAAATTCATCGCCTTTGCTGAAAGAATCGCCGATCTGGGGCATTTCAACAAAGACGATATCACCCAGCTGGTCTTGGGCATAGTCGGTAATACCGATCGTTATTTCTTCACCATCCAGTCTTGCCCACTCATGATTTTGCGTATAATAGGCTTCCTCGGGCAGGTTCAATTCATCAATTTCTTTCATAATCACATTCTCCTTGCCAAAAAATTTTGTTGATAATAGCACGTTTTAATGAGAAAAGGTAGCATGAGTTACAGCACAAGCAAAATCGCGAAAGGGCATAGGCATGAAAAATGAATATACGCAGAAAATCCGTTCAGATGCAGTGACAATTTTCAAGGAAGCCATCCGTGCGGTGGATCCCTACAGCGCGGTAAAACGATTCGTTCACGTTGAAGGGAACCGCTTGACTGTCGGAACAGAAGATGTACCGAACACGGTAATTGATCTGGCGGACTACGAAAGAATATTTCTGGTTGGAGGCGGAAAAGCCACCGCTCCCATGGCAAAAGCCGTGGAAGAACTGTTAGGGAAAAGAATTTCCAAAGGAATGATCAATGTCAAGTACGGTTTCAGTACTAAATTGACTTTCACCCGCATCACAGAAGCCAACCACCCCCTGCCGGACGCAAACGGGGTAGAAGGCACAAGAAAGATGCTCGACCTGTTGAACAGCGCGGGAGAAAAAGATCTGGTATTTTCCCTTATATCCGGAGGAGGTTCAGCCCTCCTCGTTCATCCCGCCGGGGATACTACCATGGAGGAGATACAGGAATTAACGCAGATGCTGCTCGAGTGCGGGGCCACCATTAATGAAATCAACAGCCTGAGAAAACATATATCTTCCATTAAAGGGGGCCGGATGGCTCAAGCCGCTTACCCCGCCACAACCGTGAACCTGATGCTTTCGGACGTTGTGGGAGACGACATGGACGTCATTGCATCAGGACCGTTCGTACCGGACAGGTCCACTTTCCAGGATGCATGGAAAGTGATTGAGAAATACAATCTCAAAAACATTCCCCACGCAATCCAGACTTACTTACAATCAGGAATAGAAGGCCACGTTCAGGAGACCCCGAAAGCTGGAGAAAATATTTTCCTGAGGGTCCACAATTTCGTTATAGGCAGCAATATCCTGGCTCTCAGGGCTGCAGAAGAAAAAGCGAAAGATTTGGGATACAACCCCTTGATATTATCTTCCATGATCGAAGGTGAAACAAAAGAGGTGGCGGGGGTTCACGTTGCCATAGCCAGAGAGATTGTGAAGACTGCAACACCTATCTCCCCCCCTGCCTGCATTATTTCCGGGGGCGAAACCACGGTAACCATAAAAGGAAATGGCCTTGGCGGGAGAAACCAGGAATTCTGCCTCGCGGCCGCCATAAAAATGGATGGCCTGCCTGCATCCATTGCAGTGCTGAGCGGAGGAACAGATGGGGACGACGGGCCTACAAAAGCCGCCGGCGCCATAGTCGATCCCCACACGGTTGAAAGGGGCAGAGCACTGGGCCTGGAAGCCTCCGAATTCCTGAGTAACAACGATTCCTACCATTTCCTTGAAAAAACGGAAGACCTGCTTGTAACAGGCCCCACAGGAACCAACGTGATGGACGTGAGACTTGTCCTGGTGGGAAGCTGAACGGAAACCGTCCCTGGCCATGCGATTGGGGCAAATGGGAAACGTGGACTCGTTGCTGGTTACTCGTTGCTGGTTTCCCTCGTTCCCATGCTCCAGCATGGAAATGCATAACACTGACACCCGACGACTGTCGCAGATCCCGTCTGAAGCAAAGCGTAAGCGGGGAAACCTTATTTTGGAAGTTTTATTCCCGATCTGACTGACTATTTTTTCAGCCGGAAAATTAAACCTGTAGTTTTTTCTTTGCGTCTTTGCGTGAGACCTTTTCGGTTCCAGCTTGACCGGGTGAGGTTTCAGCTCAAGAACTTCCGCTCGTATACCTCCTGATACATTCTAAGCACTTCCTTTCCAAAACACACAAAAGCAACCCTTTCAACCCCCTCTGCCTTTTCAAGAAATTTCCCGGTTTCCTCTATGGCGATCCCCGTAGCCCTTTCGAGGGGAAACCTGTAAGCGCCCGTACTGATTGAAGGAAAGGCCATGGTTTTCACACCCAGATCAAGAGCAGCCTTGAAACAATTCCTGTAACAGGCAGACAACAGCTGGTCTTCGTTCCGGTTCCCGCCTGACCACACTGGGCCAACCGTATGAATAATCCATCTCGCAGGCAACCTGTATCCTTTGCTTACCCTGGCTTCTCCTGTGGGACACCCTCCAATGGTTCTGGTTTCCTGAATAAGTTCTGGTCCGGCTGCCCTGTGAATAGCGCCGTCGACACCTCCTCCGCCAAGAAGGGAGTTATTCGCTGCATTGACGATGGCTTCTACTTCCTGTTTCGTAATATCCCCTTCCACAATATCGACTCTTTTTTTCATCTCCAAACCTCATGTACATAGCTTACATTTTAAACTAAAGTCCCCATATCGCTGCCCTTACACATAGGAGTGCGTACAGGCCAAATAAAATCATCATAAAGTAGTGCAGGATATTGCATCCTATGGAGGGAACTTTCTGCGCCACACCATCGGGCCGATGAATTTTCCCGCAAAGGGGAAGGAACAGCAGGCACAGAAAGAGAATACCAGGCAGAACTATCCCGGCCAACACCGGATTTACCGTTTTCAGAAGGGTTTGTATTCCAAGAAAGAACCAGGGGCTTTGAATCATCTGGATATCAGCCTCTGGAGGGATATCCATAGGCTGAGGTACAACAACAGCGTATATTAAAAAGAACAGAACTCCTCCAAAGAAAGTTTTCTTGTCCTGGAACCACGGTTTGATGTGACTCCTGATCAAGTAGATGATAAGAGCCGGCAGAAAGAGACAATGATAAACATAGGGAAGAAGAAAAAAATCCTTCCCGGGTATAATAAACAGTTTCGAAAATACAAATCCGACCAGCGGTACGCCTCTAAGAATATTCATGAAGATCTGGCCTGCAAATATCCCTTCTTTGTCGCCTTTAAGGATGAAACCCGTAAACAACTCAAAAAAGCACAACCCCAGAGGAACGACCAATAAAGCCCATGTCTTCAAGGTATAATTTCTGTACCGTTTCCGTAAAAAATGATCCACAGTATGGAGGAGCATAAATGCAACAAAAAGCTGTCCTGATGCATAATGGACCTTTCTAAATAACCACCCGAAAGGAATAACTGTTGTAATCTCCTCCATATTTCGGAAAACATTTCCTGCCGGCTGATATTGAAAAGCAAGGGCAAGACCCGACGCAAGGCATATGATCAACGCAGACATTCCAAAACGGGGGAGCAGGTATGAAATCATTTTCGATGGACCTGTTCTCATCCCGGGGAGGAGAGCAACACCCGGGCTTTCTCAAATAGCTGTTTATGTTTGGTTCACTTTATCCAGTCAAGAGGACACAGTCCAAACTTGAAATACACCCAGAGTTCATTATAGATAGTGGCAAACCATTTTGCAATCGGGATATCCGGTGACCAACATATGGGTCGCAAGTCATGAGAACCACCGTTTTATAAAGAAGCCTTATTGTGAAGAAAAGGAACCATATTCCCGAGGAGAAACAAAGCAGATTCATGGTTACGGAAAAGAATGGGATTATCCTCCCGCTAGGTATGAATCGATCACGTTCGGTTTTTTCGGCAAACTATTCTAATGGGAAAAAGCTCTGATTTCATGAAATTCCTCAACAGTTCGCCTGTGCCGGAACTCCCCTTCCAGGTTGCGAATTCTCTCCCGTAAGTGACACAATACCTTTTCATCGGATTTTCCGAATAAGCTGCAATTTTTCATCGGAAAGTCCAGTTTGACTCTATTCTTATTCCCACCTATAAGAACACATTCCCTTTTCAATTTCCATTTTACCAGAGCATTAGGAAAGACCATATGGGCGTGTACAAAACACAACATAATCGCTGTGAAAACAGAATATCCGTTGCGGTAGATCCTTGGGGGTTTGCAGGAGCGGCGGATGTGAATCGTTTTCTCTTCTCTATCTGGATTTACCGGATCATCCGCATCATCCTGGCAGTAGTTTTCCTCTGGTCAGGGGCGGCCAAACTGTATAATCCGGGGGTTTTTGCCGTCATTATAGAAGCTTATGGACTCATGCCTGATACCTGGATTATGCCAGTGGCCATTTTGATTCCGGCACTGGAAATTATTCTTGCTATCGGACTGCTCTTTGATGTTCGAGGGAACCTTGGAGGAATTACCGGATTGCTGGTTCTGTTTATGGTTGTACTTACTTATGGAATTCATATGGGGCTTGATGTGGACTGCGGCTGTTTCGGTCCGGAAGATCCGGAAGCAGAAGCCTTCCATGGCCTTCGCTCTGCCCTATACAGGGATATGGGGATGATGGCCGGTATCGGTTATTTGTACATATGGCGCAGATTCCAGCGGAAAACACCACATGGTTTGAAACATTATCTATCGAATTTTTATCAAGAAGGAGAAACGAAGAATGAGACGCTGTAAACAAATTGGAATGACAATAACACTGGGGATTTTTTTGGCAGTAACAGGGTTGTCCACCGAGGTCCTTGCCTGGAAAAACAAGTTTGAGAAGGAAGTGGACAAGGAGCAGGTTTCGGTAAAACTGGTCCGGGAAGTCCAGCGAGGTGGATATGACATTGTTACGACGGAAGAGCTAAAGGGATGGATGGATACCGGCAGAGATATGCTGCTTATTGACACCATGCCGTATGAAGCGAGCTATAAAAAAGCACATATTCCCGGCGCCAAACAATTCCTCTTTCCCATTCCGGATATGAATGCCTGGGATACCAAAGAAACAGCCGGCAAAACACAGAAAGAATATATTCAACTTCTCGGTTCGGAAAAAGACAAAATCATCGTCGTGTATTGCGGATTTGTGAAATGCACGCGAAGCCACAACGGTGCAGCCTGGGCAAAAAAGCTCGGTTACAAAAATGTGTACCGTTACCCTGGGGGAATTTTTGCGTGGAAGGGTGCGGATTATCCTACGGGGAAAGTGGAATAAAAGTGGCTCTACGCGGATTAGCGTGAAGAATCCCTTTTTCGGGAACTGAGGTGTCAGGTTTCGGGTGTCAGGTTTCAGTATCTGCTATTCCTAATTTTCTGGTTCTAATAACCATAACTATTAACTATTGGTT
>Ga0075112_1000110_pt1 | contig 39461 bp, 28 predicted proteins | sample AntAceMetag02UKF_FD_69783 | JGI IMG/M metagenome (GOLD analysis project Ga0075112, IMG submission 69783) | Saline lake microbial communities from Ace Lake, Antarctica - Antarctic Ace Lake Metagenome 02UKF | ecosystem: Environmental > Aquatic > Non-marine Saline and Alkaline > Saline | place... | reverse complement strand
TTTTTGTTCCTCTTCTCTGAGGGTTTTTTCGACTTCCGGATAGACCATCAGGGAAATGCTCCCCTCTTCCGGTGCTGAAAATTCCCTTTCCAGTTCTCTGAATATTTCATAGCAGATGGTCTTTGGCGATTTAAGTATGCCTTTGCCATCACAGTAAAAACATTCTTCAGTAAGGAGGCGGTTTAAGCTTGGCTTTGTCCTTTTACGGGTCATTTCTATCAGGCCCAAATCCGACATGGGGAGGATATTACTCTTTGCCTTGTCCTTGCTTAAGGCTTCTTTGAGTGCCATGAAAATGCGCTGGCGATTCTGGAGTTTTTCCATATCGATAAAGTCAATGACTATGATTCCGCCGATGTTTCTGAATCGTAATTGATAGGCTATCTCTTTTACTGCTTCGAGGTTTGTTTTTAAAATGGTTTCTTCAAGATTTCGTTTGCCAACATAACTGCCGGTATTGACATCGATGGATATCAGGGCTTCTGTCAGTTCTATGACAATATACCCACCAGATTTGAGCCATATTTTATTCCCTAACGCTCTGGGAATTTCCATCTCGATTCCGAAGGCATCAAATATGGGTTCCGTTCCTTCATAAAGTTCCACGGAGTATTTCAGTTTGGGTGCAAACGTTTCTATAAACTCCATAATGTCTTCATAAGCCTGTTCCGAGTCTATGATGAGCCTGTCTACTTCTCTTGTGAAAAGATCGCGGACTGCTCTTAACGAAATGGACAGGTCTTTATACAGCAGACTCGGCTTCGATCCCTTTTTCATCTTTTCATTCGTATTTTCCCAGAGTTTCAGAAGAAAATCCATTTCAGCGGAGAATTTCTCTCTGCTGCAGTCTTCGCCCACTGTCCTGACGATAAAACCCATATTCCCAGGGCGTATTTCCTGGATAATTTTTCTCAAACGTTCACTTTCTTCTTTAGACTCAATTTTTCGGGATATTCCAATGTGGTCTACTGTCGGCATGAGCACAAGATGCCTGCCTGGAAGAGAAATATGCGAGGTAACCCGTGCCCCCTTTCTTCCGAGAGGTTCTTTTGCCACCTGCACCATAATATTCTGGCCTTCGCTGAGAAGTTCTTCGATATGAAAGGCATGCCCATTCTGCTGATAGGGGTTGGATTCTTTTTCAACAACCTTATCGCTTTGTTCCCCAGTGCTGCCTTCAAGCATCAATTTCTCTATATCTGAAAAATCTTTATAAACATCAGATACATAGAGGAATGCACTCCTGTCTAATCCAATATCAATGAATGCGGCCTGCATGCCGGGCAGGACCCGAGCGACCTTTCCACGGTAGATGTTACCCATTAATTCCTGGCCCTCGTCCCTCTCAATGTGGAGTTCCGTGACCAGGCCGTTTTCTACCAAGGCTACCCTTGTTTCATAAGGTCTGGCATTGATAATGAGCTCACTTGGCATGAAAATATCTCCTCTCCTGTTTTTCTGAAGTCGGGTTTATATCTATTTGAGAAGGCATAAATCCTCTATTATCCGAGGGTTTGCCCTGTTTTTAACGTTTCCATCCGAAAGTTGTCTTCATCCTTAAGAGAGAATATCTCTTTGACTATTTCTGCCGGTCTCAATCCCCTCCCATCCGTGTGCTTTATGGCTATCTCTATCTTGTTTTCTGCAGCAAGCGAGAGGGAATTTACCAGTGGACGTGCATCTATTTTATGTTCGCCTTTTTTATTTATTTTAACAACCGGAAATTTTTCCGACTCCAGAAAGCGGTCTATGAAATCCTTTTCAAATTCTATTCCGGCCGCGGTAATGAGAAAACGACTTTCTTTCAAACGCAGTTTCTTTTCAGAAGCAGGTATTTTTGTTATCTGGACAATATCTATTCCTTCCGGAAGCTGTCTGCTCAGTTTTTCCCGTATGGTATGAATATCTTCCCCTACCATCAGTTTGATGTCCAGTACTTCTTCCAGACTGGCGGTACCCACCGGTAAGGCCGAATAGAAAGATATCTTCGGCATAGGGTGAAAACCCTGGGAATAACTCATTGCAATTTCGGCTCTCCTGAAAGCCCTGATGAACATTCGAACAATTTCCAGATGCCCCAGGTGCCTGATGGAACGGGTCTTCTTGAAAGTAATCCGATATTTTTCTGTGAGCTCAGGAGAAAGTGTCCTGTTTTTTTCCGGTGCAGGGGATATTTTCTGTTCCTTGTGGAGTATGGGATCAATGGATTGATGGTCGCACACGCCACATTCCAGGCATTTTTTTCTGCAATCCGGGGTCAGTATTGCTTGAGTCGCCCTTTCCAATTCTTTTTTTAAAAAACTTTTTTTAACGCCGGAATCGATATGCTCCCATGGCAGAATATCCTCAGAGTTTCTGTTCCTGCATAAATAGAAATTGGGGTCTATCCCGGTTTTTGAAAACGCTTCTTCCCACAGATCCATGCGAAATTGATCTCCCCAGGCGTCAAAACGTGCACCAAGTTTCCATGCTTCCCATACCGCCTTTGAGAGTTTTCTGTCTCCTCTCGCAAAGACGCCTTCCAACCAGCTTAATTCAGGTTGGTTCCATTTAACTTTGATCCTGATTCCACGCAAACCTTGCTGAATCATTTTTATTTTCCTGCGGCTTTCCGCTACCGATATTTGGGGCATCCACATGAAAGGCGTGTGGGCTTTTGGTACAAAAGTCGAAATGCTGACATGCAGTACAGCCTTTTTTGGTTTTTTGCCTGCGAGCCCCGCAACCTTTTTCGCCAGGACGATAATATCTCTGATATCATCGTCCTCTTCAAAGGGCAGTCCGATCATGAAGTAGAGTTTTATCAGTTTCCATCCTGCCGCATACACTTTTTGAGCGGTTTGAAGAATCTCTTCCTGCGTGAGACCTTTGTTGATCATTTTCCTGAGTTTGTCGCTGCCGGCTTCAACCGCTAACGTGAAGCCTGTCTTTCTAACCCTCTTTATCTGTTCCATCATGTCCCTATTGAGGGAATCAATTCGCAGAGATGGAAGGCTTACAGCGGTTTTGTCCCTGGATTGTCTGTCCATGAGGCCTTTGAGCAGCTCATTTATGCAGCTGTAATCCCCTGAACTGAGGGAAAGGAGAGAAAGATCTTCATAGCCAGTCAACCTGAGAGCATTTTCGGATTTTTTCAAAATGGACTCGATAGTTCTTTCCCGTACCGGGCGATATATCATTCCTGCCTGGCAGAACCTGCATCCCCTGGTGCATCCGCGGGCGATTTCTATGGAAACACGGTCATGGGCGGGTTCCGTGAATGGCACAATCTGTTGCTCGGGATAGGAATACGTATCGATATCCGGCAGGATCGCCTTTCTTACTTTGTCATATCCCGATACGGAGGACTTAATTGTTCGGACATCTCCGGTGCTGTCATGATGTATCTGAAAAAAAGAAGGAACATATACACCGGCAATTTTGATCACTTTTCTGAGCAGGCTCTTTCTGTCGCGGCTTTCATGATGTTTGGCTTCCCGAATGGTTCTGCATAGTTCAAGTGCAGCAGCTTCGCCGTCGCCAATTACCATTACATCAAAGAAATCAGCAACCGGTTCGGGGTTGAAACAGGCGGGTCCCCCCGCGATAAGGAGCGGGTTCCGTTCATCCCTCTCCGAAGATAGAAAAGGTATCTCTGAGAGATCCAGAATGTTCAGAATATTGGTATAACACAACTCGTGCTGAATGCTGAATCCAACAATGTCAAAATTTGAAAGGGGTTGGGAGGATTCCAGGGAAGCGAGGGGGATCTTTTCCCTTCTCAAGCCTTCTTCCATGTCTGTCCATGGAGAAAATACCCTTTCACAGGCTATCCATGGTTCTTTGTTCAACAGGTCATAGAGGATTTTCAATCCCAGGTGGGACATGCCGATTTCGTATGCATCGGGGAATACGAGTGCGACAGACACCTCTATTTTGGCAAGATCTTTTCTTATTGTGTTTATTTCGTTTCCGAGATAACGACCGGGACGTCTTATTTCTGAGAACCAGGATTGATCTACAACGGGTATGATTTCATTCACAATGGTAGTCTCCAAAAGATTATGTAAGATACAGGGTTCTACATTTTTACAGGGAGCACGACGGTGATTTCTGCGCCCCCTTTCGGATGGTTCCCTCCATAAATCTCTCCATGAAGTCTATCCATAATTTTTTTGACAATGGCAAGACCCAGCCCAGAGCCTTGTTCCTTAGTAGTGAAAAAAGGCATAAAAAGATGAGAAAACACCTCTTCATTGAAACCCCTGCCCGTATCACGGACTGTAATTCTGATCCGTTCCGTATCTTTTTCCGAAAGCAATTTCGTCGGAGATGTTTCAACGTGCAGTTCGCCGCCGGTTTCCATGGCATCAACAGCGTTAATAAAGAGATTCCACAGGACTTGTTTGATTTGGTCCGGATCTGATTCGATTATTGTATGCGGGTGTATTTTTGTAAAGATCTTTATGTCTTGATTCCAGTGTCGACTGTTCTGGATAAGCTCCAAGGATTCCAGAATCAGTTTATCCAAAGAGATTTTTTTTGTTCTTGTTTTCCCAGGTCTTGCAAACAGCAAGAAATCGTTTACGAGACGGTTAAGCCGGTCAGTTTCCCTTGAGATAATACCGATTAGCCGATTATTGACATCGCTTGGCAGTATCTCATCTTTCAGCATTTCTATAGAACCGCTTATGGAGGCCATGGGATTGCGTATCTCATGGGCTATACCTGCAGCCAGTTCTCCTACGAGGGCCAGATCTTCTACCTTTTTTTTCTCCTCCTCTATTTTCTTTATCTGCGTCACATCCTGAAATACAAGAATCCGACCTTTTGGTTCGCCTGATTTTTGTTTGAGTGAGGATATGTAGAGTCTTAAATGGGTTACAGATCCATCTGATTTGGAAAAAACCATATCCGCCACCTCGGAGCTGGGAGGTTCTCTGTTTTCAATATCCGGAGGGGATTTCTGCAAATAGGTTTCCACTGACGGAAGAATTTCGTGAACAGGACGTTCGAATGCCAGATAGGCTTTTTTTTCAAACAACTCTTCTGCAGCCGGGTTGAAGAGAATAACGTTATCGTTGTTATCGAGAACAATAAGCCCCGAGGCAACACTGTCAATAATGCTTTTCTGGAGAGCCTCTAACTGACCGAGATCCTCCTGCGTTGTTTGTAATTCGATGCGACTTCTTTTCACTTGCTCCGCGAGGAGACCACTCAGATACCCTGCGAGGAAGAAACCTCCTATATTAATCAACACAGTAAAGAAAAGGTAGGCGCTGTTAAAGAGTTCCGGATGGATCATCTTGCTTCCCAGAGGGTGAATCAGCCCGTAATATTGCAGGTCGATAACCAGGCCATACAGGATGCTGCTGCTGGAAGCGGTGATGAGGCCCCCTTTCTTGTAAAGGATAATGCTTCCACTGATGATCGAAAGGACGTAGAGAAAGGAAAATATGCTTTCAATTCCACCCGAGATATAGATGAGAACTGTGATGAAGATGGTGTCTAATACAAGTTGGATATAGGCCAGAAGGGAAAGATCCTGTAATCGTTTCAACAGATACGCATAAATAATGCTGATGAAATATACCGAAGCTAAAAGGATATAATAGGAGATGTTGATATTCGTTTGCAGACTCTGGTATTCTCTGACCTGTATGAGAAGGGAGGTCCCCAGGATGAGAGAAACAAAAAGGACCCTGCAAAACATCAGAACCCTGAGACGTTCGTAGAGCACCAGGCGGAAGCTGTAGCGATCAGTGTCGGTTGTCACGGTCTGATTATTCAAGGGCTGCAGCCATTTTGAAAATGGGAAGGTACATCGCAATTACGAGGCCACCGATGGCGCCGCCAAGAAAAACCATCAGCAGCGGCTCCAGCATGGAGGTAAGGGCATCTACTGCTGTATCCACCTCATCCTCATAGAAATCAGCAATTTTCGTGAGCATGGTGTCAAGGGCGCCTGTTGCCTCGCCCACAGAGATCATCTGGATAACCATTCTTGGAAAAATATCGTTTTCCGATAACGGTTCGGCAATGGTCTGGCCCTCAGCTATACTGGCGCGGACTTCAAGGATGATTTCTTCCAGGATTACATTCCCTGATGTTTTGGCCACGATTTCCATGGCGGAAATAATCGGCACACCACTGCTGATCATCGTTCCCAGAGTCCTTGTGAACCGCGCTACGGCCACTTTTTTCAGAAGGTCGCCAAAAACCGGCAGTTTCAGGGCCAGAGCGTCGGTGTTTTTTTTACCGGATTTTGATTTCCTGTACGCCTTGAAAAGAAAACCCGCCCCTATGCCGGCGATCACCATATAGATAATATTGCCTTTTATAAAACGACTCATGTTGACGACTATCTGCGTTGGGAGCGGTAGTGCGGACCCAAAATCGGCAAACATTTCTTCGAAAACGGGAATAACAAAGATGAGAATTACTGCAATGACTATGATCGCGACGACGACTACGATAAGCGGGTACATCATTGCGCTCTTGATCTGCGCCTTTAACTTCTGAGTTTTTTCAATGTAGGCTGCGAGACGTTGAAGAATAATGTCCAGTATGCCTCCCACCTCGCCTGCGGCAACCAGGTGAACGAAGAGTTTGTCAAAGACCTTGGGGTGTTTTTCCATGGCTTCCGCCAGGCTGAGTCCCCCTTCAACATCACTGACAATTTTTTTGAGAACGACTTTAAAAGAGGTATTTTCAGCTTGCTCTGCGAGGATTGTAAGTCCCTGTACAATGGGGAGACCAGCATCAATCATTGTGGAAAACTGTCTGGTAAATATGACAATATCCTTGGAGGTTATTTTGGGTTGCATGAAAGAGACATTGGCAAACATATCTTTCGGCTTGGGTTTGAGCTTCTTAATGGTCAGATTTCGCCGTTTAAGCTGAAAACGTGCGACTTTTTCATCAGCGGCATCCAGTTCACCTTTGATTGTTCGCCCTTTTTTTGTTTTCGCAACCCACGTATAAATTGGCATTTCTAACCGGAGCCTCCTGATATGCCCTCCAATACAAAGAGGATACAATGCAAAGGTCTTAAAGGATTTTCATAATTGAAATAGATGCTTATCCCAGAATAGAGTGTTTATGGCTTTCTGTCAAGCAATCAGTATGCTCTTGTGGGCTGTTTTCCTGATATTGTTCTTGACAACCTGTATGAATTAAATGATATATGATTATTTTATAAAAAGATGAAGTAACTGAATATTTTATTAAGGAGGTATTTAAAGTGAGTGAGATTGTTGCCCCTATGGGGGGAAAAGTTATTGATGTAAAGGTGAAAGTTGGCGACGCAGTCAATGAAGGCGATGAAGTGGTCATCCTGGAAGCGATGAAGATGGAACTTCCTATTGTTGCTGAAGCTGCAGGTACGGTAAAAGAGGTCAAATGCGGCAATGGCGATACAGTCGAAGCTGAAGGCGTCCTGGTTGTTCTTGAGTAGTGACCATTGCGGGCTTGCTGTTTTTTGGACAGTGAAAAAAGGTACGACCGCTAACGTTTTTCCGGCTGGGTGAGCCTTTTGTTGCCGAATTGAAGAAAAGGCGGGCTCATTCAGCTTTTTTTTGAAGTAATTCAGTCTGTTTCCTATCTCAATTTTACGAGATATGTTTTACGCTCAGGAGGTAAGTTTTTGGAGGCCCTGTATGGATATTGAAGAAAAGATCAGGGAATTAGAAAGTAGAAATGCCGAAGCAGAGCTGGGAGGTGGTCAGAAAAGAATCGACCAGCAGCATGCCAAAGGAAAAATGACTGCGAGAGAGAGAATTCATTATCTTCTCGATGATGGCAGTTTTGAAGAAGTGGATAAATTTGTTGTCCACCGATGCAATGACTTTGGGATGGGCAAAAAGAAGATTCCTGGAGATGGCGTGGTAACTGGATACGGAACCGTCAATGGGAGGCAGGTCTTTATTTTCTCCCAGGATTTTACCGTATTTGGAGGTTCTCTGAGCGGGCCGTTCGGCGAGAAAGTCTGTAAAATCATGGACCTTGCTTTAAAGAATGGTGCACCGGTTATTGGACTGAATGATTCAGGAGGCGCAAGGATACAGGAGGGGGTTGTCAGCCTTGGAAGTTACGGTGAGATTTTTAAGAGGAATGTATGGTCTTCCGGGGTTGTTCCTCAGATATCGGTGATCATGGGACCCTGTGCAGGGGGGGCTGTCTATTCTCCTGCTATTACGGATTTCACCATTATGGTGAAGAAGACGAGCAATATGTTTATTACCGGTCCCCAGGTGATCAAAGCGGTAACTTCTGAGGAAGTGACAGCCGAAGAGCTTGGGGGGGCAATTACCCACAATACGAAAAGCGGGGTTGCCCATTTTGCGGAAGAAACCGATCAAGATGCTCTTGACAGGGTGAAGGAGATTCTCCAGTTTCTTCCCCAGAATTTCAGGGAAACAACACCTATTGTACCATGTACGGACGACCCTGATCGCAGGGACAAGTCCCTCAATGAAATTGTGCCTACCAATCCCAGAATTCCTTATGACATTCGGGACATCATTCAGATTGTTCTTGACGATAAACAGTTCATGGAAATTCAGAAGCATTATGCAACCAATATGGTTATCGGTTTTGGACGTTTGGACGGTATGGCTGTTGGTATCGTTGCGAACCAACCCAAGTTTCTTGCCGGATGTCTGGATATCAATGCTTCTATGAAATGTTCCAGATTTGTCCGCACGTGCGATTGCTTCAACATTCCACTCGTGACTTTTGTGGATGTTCCGGGGTTCCTTCCCGGGGTCAACCAGGAGTATGGCGGTATTATCAAACATGGGGCCAAAATCATCTATGCGTACTGTGAAGCAACCGTTCCTAAGATGACTGTAGTGACGCGTAAGGCCTATGGCGGCGCCTACGACGTTATGTCGAGTAAGCATCATGGTGGTGATATCAACTACGCCTATCCCACGGCTGAGATCGCTGTCATGGGACCTGAAGGGGCAGTGAATATCATTTTCCGGAAAGAAATTCAGGAAGCGGAAGATCCGCAGGCAACAAAAGAGAGGCTTGTGGAAGAATACCGGAATAATTTTGCCAGCCCGTTTAAGGCGGCGGAGTTAGGATACATCGACCAGATTATCTTTCCTGAAAATACCAGGCCCCGGTTGATCAAAGCCCTGAAGATGCTCAAGAACAAACGGGATTCCATACCGGAAAGAAAGCACGGGAATATCCCTCTCTGATATCCCTCGAAAAAAAAGAGCCTGTTCCATCTCGAAGACATTGGAACAGGCTCTTTGCTTTTGTAGTTGAGACGTCTACCTAGCTGGCTGCTTTTTTCAACTCAGCCCTTCTGACGAAACCTGAGATAAGCTTTCCGGAAACGGTCATCCCCACAAAAAGAACCATAAGGACAACAAAAACGCCGATATACCGAAGGACCAAGGTCCCTATAATCCATGTCCAGTTATCCTTTACAATGGCGATGTGGGTCCCATCTTTTGCGTCCTTGGAAATCGTGATGGAGTGCCACTTCATATTTCCGTCGTCCTCAATATAGGTTGCATCGGACCAGTCTCTGAACTTGATGTCCGAAAAGTCCTTTAATGCTTCCCTGTAATAAGAAACAACCTCTTCGTGGGACAGGGGAATGACTAATTCCAGCCTGGCTTCCGTCTTGTTGAGTTCTTTTCCCTGAGGGATTATAGGCGCTCCGAGAAAATCTTCCGCGCTCACGAATGCCGGAAAAAGCAGCATCAGGCCTACACATATAGAAGTAAATTTTTTCATGATGAACCCTTTTCACTATGGATGAGATGAGGTTTCCTGCTTTTTCAGATTCTAATCAAACATGGCAATGAACATTCCGGCGGCAGCGGCGGAACCGATAACGCCGGCCAGGTTTGGCCCTACGGCATGCATGAGCAGGTGGTTTGTTCGATCATATTTGAGGCCTTCCACTTGAGAAACCCTCGCAGCCATGGGGACTGCGGAAACCCCGGCTGCGCCGATAATCGGATTGATTTTTTCTTTGAGAAACATGTTCATGATTTTAACCATGGCGATACCTCCAATGGTACATACGGCAAAATCAACGAGTCCGAGACTGAATATGAAAAGTGGTTTCCAGCTCAGGAATTTGTCTGCCTGCATGGTTGCGCCCACTGATATTCCCAGAAAGATAGTGACAATGTTCATGAGGGAGCCTTGCGCAGACTCAGTCAGCCTGCCGACAACGCCACTTTCCTTCATAAGGTTCCCCAACATGAACATACCGATCAGAGGGATAACGGAAGGTACGAGCAGCGCGATGATGCCGGAGGTCACCATGGGGAAGAGAATTTTTTCCTGTCGCGAAACCGGTCGAAGCTGGCGCATTCGAATTTTTCTCTCTTTCATGTTTGTCATCATACGGATAATGGGAGGCTGGATGAGTGGGACCATGGCCATGTAGGAGTAAGCGGCCAGTGCATTCGGACCTAATAATTGAGGCGCAAGATGCTGTGTGAGGTATATGGTTGTCGGACCATCAGCGCCTCCAATGATGCTGACGGATGCGGCCTCTTTCAATGTAAATCCAACCAGAACAGTGCCCGTAAAAGTGATAAAGACGCCAAGCTGGGCGCCGGCGCCGATAAGCAATGTCTTCGGATTGGCAATGAGCGGTCCGAAATCGGTCATGGCGCCCAACCCCAGGAATATGATACAGGGGATTACTTCCCATTGCAGCCCATATTTATAAAATACCATGAGCAGTTGCGCGTGGCCGTGGGAATAACCCATGAGGGGCACGAGTGGAAAGTTGACAATGAAAATGCCAAAACCGATGGGGAGTAAAAGGAGCGGCTCAAATTTCTTTGCAATGGCTAAATAAATGAACAGGCTGCCTATACCCCACATGATGATAAAGCTCCACTGCAAATGGAGCAATCCGGTTGTGTGCAGGGTTCCGTATAACAGGTCCATGATTTCGTTGAATGTCATGATGAAAATAACCCCGAAAAAGTTTAATTAGGTTTGATTACGAACTGGCAGCCGGCACATAAACTTCCTTATTATCTATTCGAAAAGCGGGTGTAGCTATAATATAGCCACGTGGCTTTGTCAAGGTGTAAATCCAATGCATAAAAAAATGTTTGACATGCCTGGGGGTATTGAAATAGTTTCAAAGGTCATAATGAGGAATTTTACAAAAATAGACGAAGTTTGTTTGCATGGCAATTGACCGGAAACATTGGCGGAAAGCGGGCTGGTTTTTACAGCCATCACCTATCCTGCCAGGAGGATGTTATGTCTGAAAAGAAAGTTCACGATAATTTGCCCAATGATTTTGAGAAGTGGTCGGAAAGTGTTGAAAAGATGGTATCCAAACGCCCCGAAAGGAAACCTGAGTTTGTAAACACTTCAGGTATCCCCGTCAATCGCATCTATTCTCCCCTCAATCTGGAGGATACTGATTACCTGGAAGAGGTTGGATTCCCAGGAGAATATCCCTATACCAGAGGCGTTCAGCCAACCATGTACAGGGGCCGCTACTGGACTATGCGCATGTATGCGGGTTTTGCCACTGCAAAGGAGTCCAACAGTCGGTACAGGTTTTTGCTGGATCAGGGTCAGACGGGATTGTCCGTCGCTTTTGATCTCCCTACACAGATCGGGTACGATTCCGACAACGAAATGGCCATCGGAGAAGTGGGCAAGGTGGGGGTGGCCATTGATTCCCTGAAGGACATGGAAATCCTTTTTGATAAAATCCCCCTTGACAAGGTCAGTACCTCCATGACCATCAATGCACCTGCTGCGGTATTGCTTGCCATGTATATGGCCGTAGCTGAAAAACAAGGGGTTTCGGTTGATAAGCTTCGAGGTACTATTCAAAATGATATCCTGAAAGAGTACTCTTCAAGAGGAACGTATATCTTTCCGCCGAAGCCTTCCATGAGAATCATTACCGACATCTTTTCTTTCTGCGCGGAAAAGGTTCCTCTCTGGAATACCATCAGTATCAGTGGATACCATATTCGGGAAGCAGGTTCTACAGCGGTTCAAGAGGTAGCCTTTACCCTGGCGAACGGCATTGCGTACGTGAAGGCCGCATTAGACGCAGGTCTTGATGTGGATGCTTTTGGTCCGAGGCTCTCCTTTTTCTTTAATGCACATCTTGATTTTCTGGAAGAGATTTCCAAATACCGTGCTGCACGAAAATTGTGGGCAACTATCATGAAGGAGCGCTTTGGGGCCAAAAATCCAAAATCCTTAATGATGCGTTTTCATACTCAGACGGCAGGTTGCACTCTCACCGCACAGCAACCCAAGAACAATATTGTGCGCGTGGCATTTCAGGCGCTTTCAGCGGTTTTAGGGGGTACACAGTCCCTCCACACCAATTCCATGGACGAAGCCCTTTGTCTTCCCTCTGAGGCGGCAGTTGAGACAGCGCTAAGGACGCAGCAGGTCATAGCCCATGAAACCGGAGTTACTGACACGGTTGATCCCCTGGCAGGTTCCTATTATGTGGAAACCCTCACGAAAGAGATATACGACCGGGCGTGGAAATATATAGAGAAAATCGATGCTATGGGTGGCGCCGTTGAGGCTGTGGAGAAAGGTTTTATCCAGAGGGAAATTCAGGACAGTGCGTACCAATACCAGCGGGAAATAGAGAAGGACGAGCGGGTTGTAGTCGGCTTGAACCGCTTTCAGGTGCAGGAGGAAAGGCCGAGCAATCTTTTGAGGGTGGATCCGTCTGTAAGAGATGAACAGATTGACTCGCTGAATCGTCTTAAATCGGAAAGAAATAATGAAAAAGTAGACCGAGCTCTGGCGAAACTAAAAGATGGTGCGGAAAGCAAAGATAATCTGATGCCCCTCGTATTTGAAGCTGTGAAGGAATATTCCACCCTCGGAGAGATCTGCGATGTCTTAAGGGAGGTATTTGGAGAATACCAGCAGATCAATACGCTGAGTTGATGAGCATTGTGGACCATTCAAATAAACCAGGGCAAGGAGATAGAGATATGGAGAAAAAGAAGAAAATAAGAGTTCTCGCTGCAAAACCGGGGCTTGACGGCCACGACAGGGGCATTAAGGTGGTGGCGTTAGCCCTCATGAATGGGGGAATGGAAGTGGTTTACACCGGTCTGAGGCAGACACCCATACAGATTGTGGAAGCTGCAATCCAGGAAGACGTGGATGTTATTGCCATGAGTATCCTGTCCGGCGCCCATGACTATCTTTTCCCGAAGGTGATGGAGCTTCTGAAGGAGAGGGGCGTAGAGGATATGCTTGTGCTCGGTGGCGGCATTATCCCTGATGAGGATGTTCCTGCCCTGAAAGAGTCCGGTATTGCCGAAATTTTTGGGCCCGGAACCACAACGGGAGAGATCATTAAGTATATAGAAAATCGCGTGTAATTTTTAGACACAGACCTCGTTAAGTAGTTGAGTAGGGAAGTGGTTAAGTAGTTATTATTCGAAATTACGCCTTTTACCCCAAAATTGGACACCTAATGGAGTTGAATGGGAACGGTTGGTTTCACGTGTTAATTCTCCAACTCAACGATTTGACCACTTAACTATTTAACGAGGTTGGTGATGAAGAGGGCCCTATGAAACAGACCGCACAACTGATTGTAGATGGAAAAACCTATGAATTGCCCATTGTAGTAGGATCTGAAGGCGAAAAAGCTATTGATATTACCATGCTTCGCCGGGATACGGGACTCATTACCCTGGATTCAGGGTATGCAAATACCGGTAGTTGCGAGAGTAGTATTACCTTCATGGATGGCGAGGAAGGTATCCTTCGATACAGAGGAATTCCCGTGGAACAACTGGCGGAACACTCCAGTTTTCGAGAGACCGCCTACCTGTTGATTAACGACAAACTGCCCTCCATAGGGGAACTTAACCGTTTTTCCACATTATTGAATGACCAGTCCATGGTTCATGAAGATATGCGGGCGTTTTTTGAGAAATACCCGCGGGGCGCTCATCCCATGGGGATTCTGTCGTCCATGATCAATGCGCTCAGGGCGTTTTATCCGACAATCCCCGAGCGGAGTCATGAGGAGGAAATCAACATAACGGTCACAAGGCTACTATCCAAGGTGAGAACTCTGGCCGCCATGTCCTACCGGATTTCCATGGGCCATAAGTTGATTTATCCACGGCATGACCTGTCGTACGGCGCCAATTTTCTCAATATGATGTTTGATTCGCCGGTACGTCCCTATACTATTGATGAGGAGATAGTAAAGGCTGTCAATGTTTTCTGGATCCTCCATGCAGATCATGAACAGAACTGTTCGACCTCTGCGGTTCGGTTGGTTGGAAGTGCCAGGGTGAATCTTTATGCATCCATTTCAGCCGGGATATCAGCCCTTTGGGGACCTCTGCATGGCGGCGCCAATCAGGCGGTTGTGGAAATGCTTCAGGAGATTCATGACAGCGGAGGCAACCCTGCCCCATTCATTGCACGGGCAAAAGACAAGAAGGATCCTTTCCGCCTCATGGGTTTTGGTCACAGGGTTTATAAGACCTACGATCCACGGGCCCGGATCATGGAAAAGACCTGCAATAATATCCTGAAGAAGCTCAAGCTGGATGATCCCCTCATGTCCATAGCCAAAAAACTGGAAGAGGTGGCTTTGAAAGATCCCTATTTCATCGATCATCATCTCTATCCAAATGTGGATTTCTATACCGGTATTTTCTTGAGGGCTATCGGTATCCCCCAGAACATGTTTACGGTCATGTTTGCGATCGGTCGCCTTCCCGGCTGGATCAGTCAGTGGCAGGAAGGTGCGGATGATCCCAAATGGAGAGTGAATCGTCCGCGCCAGATTTATACGGGACCAACGGAGAGAAATTATATTCCTATTGAAGAGAGGTAACTGGTTACTCGTTGCTGGTTGCTCGTTGCTCGTTGCTCGTTGCTTGTTACTGGTTATCTGGAATCGGTTCGTATCCGCTCAGCTATCGCTTCTCCGAATTGGGAGCAGGATAGTTCCACGGCGCCTTTCATCTGTCGGGCCAGGTCATAGGTCACGGTTCCCTGGGCAATACACTCCGTGAGGGCGGATACGGTGCGTTCAGCTGCTTCGGTCCATCCCATGAACTGCAGCATCATGACTCCTGAAAGGATGAGAGACCCGGGATTCACTTTGTCGAGGCCTGCATATTTTGGCGCCGTGCCGTGTGTTGCCTCGAACAGGGCGCAGCGGTCTCCTATATTTGCCCCCGGGGCTATACCAAGTCCCCCCACCTGGGCTGCTGCCGCGTCTGACAAATAGTCGCCATTCAGGTTCGGTGTGGCGATTACGTCGTATTCCTCCGGGCGAAGCAGAAGCTGCTGGAACATGGCGTCGGCAATCCGGTCTTTGATGATGATCCGTTTGTTGGGTCTTTTCCCCTGGTGCAGGTCATACAATTCCTGCTCGGTAATGGTTGCATCCGGAAACTCTTCTTTCGCCACCTGGTATCCCCAGTCTCGAAACGCCCCTTCCGTAAATTTCATAATATTGCCCTTGTGTACCAGGGTTACGCTCTGAAGACCCTCCTCGATGGCATGGCGGATGGCCATGCGCACAAGGCGTGCCGTATTCTTTTTGCTCATGGGCTTTATGCCGATAGCACTTTTTAGGGATATGGGGGCATTTCCCGATTTTTCAGCAATGGGATTGAGACAGGCTATGATTTCCTCGGCCTCCGGAGATTCCGCTTCCCATTCCAGCCCTGCGTAGACATCTTCCGTGTTCTCCCTGAAAATAACGATATTTACTTGCTCTGGATGGATCATGGGGGATGGAACACTGGGGAAATGGCGCACAGGTCTTACGCAGGCGTACAGGTCAAGTTTCTGACGAAGGGCCACGTTGAGGGAACGAAAACCGCCCCCGACCGGAGTTGTCAATGGGCCTTTTATGGCGACTCCAAAACGGGTGATAGCGTCCAGGGTTTCCTGCGGCAGGTGACTTCCGGTGCTGTGGTATTTTGATGCTTTTTCTCCCGCTAGCAGCTCTTTCCAGAGTATTTTTTTCCGCCCTTTGTAGGCGGATTCAACCGCAGCATCCATTACCGTCTTTGCTGCAAACCAGATATCAGGTCCGATTCCATCCCCCTCAATATAGGGAATAATCGGATTATCGGGGACCTCAGGTTTACCGGAAACATTCCATTTGATCACATTTTCATCTTTTTCTTGGTTATCATTTAACGGTGTCATTGGTATTTTTCTCCTTGTACCATGAATTCCTTTCCACTATCTTAACCATTAAACGGGACTACGCCAAGAAGAAACGAACCGGCATGTGAGATCTAAAGCCTGCAATTAACTTTTAGCTATTAGCCGTTAGCTTAAAGATCTCAGATATTTGCATGTCTTTTCCCCAAATTGGGGCTATCTTTTTTTTGTGCTACCGTATTGCACCGTAAATAGCTGATATTGTGTCCCTAATAGCTAACAGCTAATTGCTCTTTTAGGTGAAAATGGAGAAAATGATGCAAAATAGATTTGACGAAACAAAGGCGAAAACGATTCTTTCCGAAAAACGGAAAATGCTTGGCAGAGGATTGTGTTATACCGAAAAAATACTCTTTCTACATGAAGAACCCGGCGCGTCCCAAGGAATAAAAATGCCGGGGAAGGATGGGATACGTCTCCTGCCGGATAGGGTGGCTATGCAGGATGCTACCGCCCAAATGGCCATGTTGCAGTTCATGCAGGCTGGGCATCAGAAAACCGGGGTTCCGGCTACTATCCATTGTGACCACCTTTTAAGGGCGCGTGAAGGTTCGGAAGCCGATCTGAAGAAGGCCTTGATCAGCAACAGAGAGATTTATGATTTCCTTTCTTCCGCTGCCTCCAAATTCGGCATAGGTTTCTGGGGACCTGGTTCGGGCATCATTCATCAGGTGCTTTTCGAGAATTATGCGGTTCCCGGCGCCATGATGATAGGAACGGATTCGCATACTCCCAATGCGGGAGGGTTGGGTATGCTCGCCATGGGAGTAGGGGGAGCAGACGCCGCTGAGGTTATGGCCGGGCTTCCCTGGGAAACCATGACCCCGTCTGTTGTGGGTGTAAGACTTACGGGAACGCTTAGGGGATGGGCTTCCGCGAAAGATGTAATTCTCGAAATGCTTAGAAGGTTTACAGTAAAGGGAGGAACGGGCAAAATTTTTGAATATTTTGGAGAAGGCGCCAGGTTTCTATCCGCCACGCAAAAAGCTACGATTACCAATATGGGAGCGGAACTTGGCGCGACTACGTCGGTTTTTGTGTATGATAAATCGATGGATGAATATCTTCGAAATGTAGGAAGAGTGGAGCATGCCGAGTGGGCAAAATCCGTTGCCGATCTGCTTTCCCAGGATCAAATGTGTTTGACGCATCCCGAGAAAGTCTATGAGCAGGTCGTGGAAATCGATCTCAGTGCTGTTGAACCGGCCCACGCGGGGCCATTCAGCCCCGACAGGGTTACGAGTGTCCGGGAATTCAAAGACCTTGCAATTCGTGAAAACTGGCCGTTGAGAGTGTCCACTGTGTTGCTTGGATCATGTACAAACTCTTCCTATTCAGACCTTTGTGCCGCGGCGGATATTCTGGAACAGGCGGGCAGGCATGGTCTGAAAGCACAAGTTCCATTCATGTTGTCCCCAGGTTCTCAACAGGTGTATGAAACCATTAAGCGGGATGGTGTTCTGGACAAGATCCTGGAGGCGGGGGCAGTTCTGTTGGCTGCTTCGTGCGGCCCGTGCATCGGCCAGTGGGATCGAGGAGACTTCAAAGAGCATCTGCCCAATTGCCTTATGACTACCTTCAACAGGAATTTCAGGGGGAGAAATGATGCCAATCCGGAAACCCGGGCTTTCCTCACATCCCCTTCAATGGCAACGGTTCTTGCTCTTTCCGGAGATGTGGGGTTTGATCCGCAATCCGATTTCCTCAAAGGTGCTGATGGAGTACCGTTCAAACTGAAACCTCCCGAGACTCCTGCCTTGCCGCCTGGGGGCATGGTGATATCCAAAGAGGGGTATGTTTCCCCTCTTGAGGACGGGGACAAGATAGAAATCCTGATCGACCCGGAGTCGGAAAGACTCCAACTGCTTGAGCCGTTTGGGAAATGGGATGGACATGATTTTCTGGACCTCCCGATTCTGGTGAAAACAAAAGGCAAGACCACCACGGACCACATCTCTCCCGGGGGAAAATGGCTCAAATACAGGGGGCACCTTGCCAATATCTCACGGAATATGCTTGAAGGAGCTGTAAACGGTTTTACGGGAGAGACCGGCCATGGCACAAATTCCTTTTCAGGCGCCACGCATGTGAAATTTCCTGACCTTGCCGCTTTTTATAAAGAAAATGCCGGGGGTTTTGTGATTATCGGGGATGAGAATTACGGCGAGGGGTCAAGCCGCGAGCATGCAGCTATGAGCCCGAGATTTTTGGGGGCAAAGGCAGTGTGTGCCAGGTCGTTTGCACGAATCCACGAAGCAAATTTGAAAAAACAGGGGATTCTTCCCCTGACCTTTGAAGATAAAACCGATTATGATGCCATCGAAATGGACGACAGAATGAGTTTCGTCGGGCTTTCGGATTTAAAACCAGACAGCATCGTCAAGTGTACCCTCACACGGAAAAATGGAAAGATAATTCCTATGAATTTCCGGCATACCCTGAATGACGAACAGATCGGATGGTTCAGGGCTGGTTCCGCGTTAAACAGCACCCGGGAGCTCGTGTGAAACTACATTTAGAAACTGGAAATTTGAAACTTGAAACTGGGTGCCCCAAACACTGACACCTGAAACCTCATTTTGGAAGTTTTCTTCTCGATCAGCCTGACCATTTTTCCCGGTCAGAGGCTACGCTCGTGTGAAACCTCAGGTGGTTATATGTTTTTGAACCGCAAAGTCGCCAAGGCCGCAAAGCCTTTTTCGAATCGGAACGGACGATTCGAAAAAACAGCCATTATTTTTTCTGTGTGAAACGTACCCATTCTCCGAAACGCCCGAAGGGCCGCTTGTGTGAAAGAATTCCGGTGTACCCACGATGCCTTCCCGGCATCGCAGGCACTTTTGTTACTCGTTTTTCCAGACCGGTTTGCGTTTTTCCATGAAGGCATTCAGCCCTTCCTGGGCATCTGCCGTGGGCATGAGCTCGTCTAAGTAGATATCTTCAATTACCTTGAGTGAAGGCTCGAAATCATCCATCAAACCTACCGTAATGGCCTTTTTTGTTTTTCTCAGGACTTCAGCGCTCAACTTGAGATAGGGCTTAATGAAATCCTGTGTGGCGGAATTCAAATCGTCCTTAGCGACAACTTTGTTTATCAACCCCATCCCTTTGGCTTCTTCAGCCGAGATAATTCTTCCCGATAGAATCAGTTCCATGGCAGCCTTTCGACCGATGATACGGGGCATTATCTGGGCGGCTACAGGTGGAAACACGCCTACCATGACTTCCGGCTGGCCATATTTGGCGTCTTCGGAAGAAATGACCAAGTCACAGAAAACAGCCAGTTCGCATCCTCCCCCCAGACATGAACCATACACCGAAGCTATGGTTGGAATGCCCAGGCTGTCCATAAGCCGGAACATGCGGTGAAATGTCTCAATCATTTTCGGCGCCATATCACCCATGTGTTCTCCCACATCCACGCCTGCGGAGAAGCATTTGCCTTCGGCGTCAAAAAGTACTACCTTCAGATCCTTTTCGCCTTGCAACGATGCCAGTACCTCGTTGATTTCTTCCATCATGGCGATGTTCAGGACATTCACCGGGGGTCTGTTTAAAGTGATGGTTCCCAAACCATTTTCAATCTGGACTTTAATAGTTTTATAATCCATGGTGTACAAGCTCCTTTCATTCTTATAGTGCTTTGTTACGACGCCATCGCGAACCAGCCGTTCAACGCCCGGATAACGCCAAAAAAATGGCAGGCAGGCCAGTTCTGGTCGCCCTACCTGCCATAAGAATGACGTTCGAAAAGCAGTTATTCTTGGGGTTTTCCAAGCACTTCCGCAAACATGTCCAGATCCCAGGTCTTGCATTCCGCGATATTCTGTCGGAACTTAATGAAGTCGACGGTATCCTGGCCGGTGATCCGCTTGGTATTGAAGGCGCCAAACCCTAAAAAGGCCTCGCCGCCCATGTTGGCTGCCAGCCAGTGCCTGTGGGCATTCTTCATGGTATCCCAGAAGAATTTTTTCTTCTGGCGAATACTGTCGATGGATTCGATGAGACATCCGGGGAAGAGGTTTGCAAATGTCCATACGATCTTGTCAACCTCCTTGTCTAGTAACTCAAAATCAGCGTTGGCCTGATGTTCCTTGACAAAGGCCCGTGCCTCTTTTGCTGCTTCACCTTTTTTGTACTCACCGTAGACGATTTCCCCATCATCTACATACTTGTCGGTGATGATCATTGGATTCCTCACCCATTTCCCATCCACCTTCAGGACCTGCACGCATTTGCTAATGAGGTTTTTCGTTTTCATCTTGTAGGCGGACCACATCTCGCAAGAGATGCAGTTCCACATGGCGTCTTCAATGCTGAGATACCAGGGAAGGAAGTCCGAAGCACCGCCCACAGGGGCAGAACCGTGTTTTGGGCCTGCCTGACCGAATATGGCCAGGTCAGATGAAATGGCCAGGTCGCAGGCCATGCCGATTTCCTGGCCGCCGGCAACTCTCATGCCGTTAACTCTGCAGATGACCGGTTTCTTGCAGGCCAGAATGGCATCCACCATGTGATTAAACAGTTCCATATACTGTCCGTATTCATCGCAGCGCAGACTGTAAAACTCACTATATTCCTTAGTGTTTCCACCGGTACAGAAGGCGAAGGGGCCCGTGCCTGTGAACACGACTGCAACCACGCTACGATCCAGGGAGGCGTTTTCAAAACCTGCAATGACCCCTTTGACCATCTCTGTTGTATAGGAGTTGTACTGTTTGGGGTTGTTCAACCGAATCCAGGATACGTAAAGTCCATCCACCACATTTCCCTTGGGATCTGTCAAAGGGCGTTTTTCGTAAACCACGCAGGGAGCTTCCGTTCCCCAGTGACCATCTGTGTGAAGTGCATGATCCTTTATTCCATCTTCTCTTGGCATCCATTCTAAAGCCATTTCTCAAATCTCCTTATCGTTATTCAAAATCAAAATTTTTACGCCCGCAGTGGATTAGAAATCCGGAATAAGAACGATGCGTTTTTCCGGAGACGCGCTGTGCGCTTCTTCAAATGACTCTTTAATGGTGCTCATGGGCCGTGTTTGAACAAAAGGCTCTATGTCGACCCGCTTTGAAAGCACCATGTCCATAACCGCGGGGTAGTATTCCGGTAAACAGGCCCAGGTGCCAATCATTTCGGCGTCAAAAGCCATAAGCCTGCTGATAGAGTAATTTACTTTTGCCATGCCGAAGCCCACCACGATCAGCTTTCCAGTGAAACCCAGAAGTGACAGTGCTGTCTCTTGCCCGGGCTTTGAGCCTGTTACCTCAAAAATCTTCCAACCATAGGCGGGAAGACCATTCTGCTTCCTGATGGCTTTGAACTCACCGGAAACATCCCTTGGGCTCTTGTCTCTGCTGTTGATAAAGAAGTCCGCGCCGTATGAGAGCATTTTTTCCAGCCGGTCTTCAGCAATATCAATGGCAATAACCGTGCCTGCGCCCAGCGCTTTGGCTATTTGTACCATGTACTGGCCGACGCCCCCGACGCCGATAACAATAACATTATCCCCCGGTTCGAGTTGAGCACGTTTTGCGGCCTGGTAGGGCGTTGTGGCTGCATCGGCGACAACAGCAAGGTGTTCCAAAGGGATATCCCCCCGGTTTTTTATTTCACAGAGGTCGATACTGGGCACAGGGATGTGACTGGAAAAACCGCCGTAGATACCCATGCTGTTGCCGGGCATTTTCTGGTTCAAACATCGATTGCCTCTTCGTGTTTTACAGAGATGGCATTTTCGGCAAGGCATGACCGCCGGGATCAGAACTTCCTTTCCGACCCATTCTTCGTCCCCGGCTACTACGGTTCCGGAAATTTCATGCCCCAATGTCATAGGGGGTTTGTTAACGGTTGGGACGCCGTCATAAAAATATCCAAGGTCCGTATGGCATATGCCACAACCGGCTACTTCCACCAATACTTCCCCCGGCTGGAGTTCGGGCACGGGTATTTCGGTTTTTTCGAGTTTTCCTGGTGTGACGTCTCCGGTTTCCTTGTCGCGTATTGTGGGCTGGACCATCTGCCAGGTTTGTATTTTTTCCGGCATTGACATTCTTGTCCTCCTTGTTATTTGATAAGCGTTTGTTTCTATGTGCTAAATCATGCCATAGCCACCGTCGACACAGAGCAACTGGCCTGTGATATAATTGCTTTCATCCGAAGCCAGAAATGCGAAGGCAGGAGAAATGTCTTTGGGCTCGGCAAAACGTTTCAGAAGGATTCGGTTCATATAGATTTCTTTCAGTTTTTCGTCCGATCGAATCTTTTTCGTCATATCGGTGGCCACAATGCCCAGCGATATAACATTACAGCAGACGTTATAGCGGGCAAGCTCACGGGCAATCGACTTGGTCATACTGAGGAGTCCCCCTTTTGCCGCACTGTAATTGATCTGGCCGACAGTGCCAACCAGCCCGGCTACGGACGTGACATTGATGATTTTTCCGCTCTTCTGTTCTTTCATCTGCAGGCCCGCGGCCTGTGCGCAGAGAAATGCCCCCTTTAGATGGATATCCACTACCTGATCCCACTGGTCCTCAGTCATTTTAAGCATCAGCGATGGGCGAGTGAATCCCGCATTGTTCACGAGAATATCCAGTTTTCCAAATGTCTCTACCGCAGCCCCAACCAGCTTTTCGGCCTCTGTTTTTTGGGCCACGTCCGCTTTAACGGCGACGGCTTCGCTTCCCAGGGCTTGAACGGCTTTCACAACCTCATTTGCGGCCTTCTCATTAGAGGTATAGTTAATAAGCAGCTTTGCGCCTTCTTCGGCAAAGCCAAGGGCAACAGCTCTACCTACACCCCGGCTGCTTCCGGTAACCAATGCAACTTTATCTTTTAATCTCATTTGTTAACCTCTCTTTATGAAGTGCAGAAACCCCATTTACCGGCCATTATTCATTTTGAATTATGGCTATAATGTAACTACATTATGAATGTATTCGTGTCAAGTGAAAACAGTCAGTAATTATCATTATAGACTCTGCTTTACAGTAAACCCTGTGTGAGTGGCATCTTGTTGCGACTTTTTAGGGCGGAACCCATCAAACGGACGCTTTGCAAGAGCCTTCCCGCAGGATATCTTTTAACAATGATAATTGCGACTGGAGAACAGCACAGCAACGCTCATTATGGGAGAAATAACCATAATGAGGATTGCGTGTGAACAGATTGGAGAATTTCAAATAGCAGAATCAATAGGAGGAAGTCAGAGGGTGATAAACAGACAGAGGTTTTTCCGAGTGGTCCTAAAATGCTACTGGGATGGTGCACTTCCATTTCACCTGAATGGATTCCTTTAAGATATCAGTGCTACCAGTACATAGAGAAAACCAAACATACAGAGCATATTAATACAGAAATTCCATAATTTTCCCATTGCGCTCCTCCTTCCGAAATAAACAGTGAATGTGAAAAATTTCCCCAACAGCCCATGCGCAGATTCTTGGTGAGCGGTTGATGGTTTTGTATCTTAATCAACCCACTTCTTGTTTGTTCCTGCCTGCAATGAAAGCAAGTTATGTGCCGAAAATAGGCTTTTTAGGGAAAATAAAAAAGATCATTAAATAACAGAAGGTTACAGGGGGGAATATTTTTAGACGGGAGTGGATTTCCCATATTTTGATGAAATACCCTCGGAACTTGGGAATATGGGTTACGAGTTGGTAATATGAATTACGAAGTGGTAATCCGGCTTCGTGTTTTTATGGGGTTGTTAGAGAGTTTCCATCCATAAATGGCCTTTTTCTCTCCGAGCAGGAGGCTCTACGGAGCCGGAGGCCGCAATGTCGTTGTCAAACTGCGGGTTTCCTTGTGCGACGTACTATCGTACGTCTCCGTGTCCCGCCCGGGCGGGATTTTCCCCCGCCAAAAGCGCGGGATCGTCGACTAAACCTTGCGGAAATGTCATTTCTGAATTGGAAACCCGCAGTGCCGACAACTACATTAATGGATGAGCACCAGAGAAGAAATGATTTTATTGAATCGGAGATAGGTCGAAGGTTCCGGATTAGAAAGTGCAGGAAAAATCCCATCTCATCTATGTTTCCTCCAACGAGGATGGGTGATTCCATATTTCTTAATTTTATAGTTCAGAGTTCGCGGCGTTATGCCCAGGAGGGTTGCTGCATCTTTTTGTATCCAGAGGCAATTATCGAGAGTTTCCAGAATCTTTTCTTTTTCATGGACGTGGGTTTCGAGAGGGTTGAATTGTTCTGGTTCGCTTTCTTTCTCAATAAATTCCACCGGCGCCTGGGTGGAAATATTTTTCCTGTGGATTGTTGTGTTGTCTTCAAGAATGACAGCCCTTTCTATGGCATTAAGCAGTTGCCGTATATTCCCCGGCCAGGCATAGGATTTGATCCAATCCATTGTTGAATGTATCACCATTTTGTCCCTGAAGGCCGAGAATTGCGGCGTCATAGTGATTCGATGTGAACTCTTTGACAATTTCGCCCTCGCGTGGGAGAAAATGAATTCCATACGACTGCCCGAGGGATTCCATGATGGTTTCCCTGCACTGTTGGTCTTCTTCCAGGACAATGACTTTCAACATGGCAATCCTTAAAGACGAGCAAAAAATGAAAATTGCATCTTTTTTTCTTTCAATAATATAGCGTTAGGGGTAGGTTTTGTACAGCAGATTTTTATCCTTAAACCATCTCTTATAAAGCAGGAAATTGTGCCTGAAAATAGCAGCAAACCAATACTGAATGTGATATTCAGCGGCCGAATGCTTGTGGCTTCCATCATGGGTTTTGCGTGCGGCCTTCCTCTTCTTCTGACCATCACGTTGCTTCAGGCGTGGATGAAAGAGGAAGGGGTGAATCTTCACGTTATCGGCATGATGGCCCTCGTTGGCCTTCCCTACACAATGAAGTTCCTATGGGCCCCACTCTTTGACCGTTTTACGCTTCCTTTCCTAGGCCGCAGAAGAGGATGGTTATTACTGAGCCAGCTTGCCCTCGCTGTCTCCATAGTCGCACTTGGTTTTACAGATCCCGGTAGGAGCCCTCTTCTCGTTGCCATAACGGCTTTTATCGTCACCTTTTTCAGCGCGTCACAGGATATTGTGGTTGACGCGTATCGAAGGGAAGACCTGCCCGACGAGGAATTGGGTCTGGGGTCATCCCTGTACGTGAATGGTTACAGGGTAGGAATGCTCCTTGCCTCAGGAGGAGGATTGATCCTGGCGGACCATATTTCATTTCAGATGGTGTATGTGATCATGGCTTTGTGCATGTTTCCGGGGCTTGTAACCACTTTGATGGCGAGAGAACCGGATGTCACGGAAACGCCTCCTCAGAGCCTTAAAGAGGCTGTTATTGAACCACTCCTCGAATATTTCAATCGCAGAGGCGCGATTTGGATGCTGGCGTTCATTCTTTTCTATAAGGTCGGAGATACGATGGCAAGCACTATGACCATCCCCTTCTACCTCGATGTGGGATTTTCAAAGACGGAGATAGGGGCCGTTGTGAAGCTCTTCGGTTTCTGGGCTACCATTGCAGGCAGCCTGATCGGTGGCGTCAGCATGATTCGTATGGGCATCTACCGGTCCCTCTGGATTTTCGGCTTCTTGCAGGCTCTGTCTACTGCGGGATTTGCGGTCCTGGCCCATACAGGGCACAATATTGCGATGCTTTCGGCGGTAATTGGTTTCGAGAATCTCAGTGGTGGTATGGGAACTGCTGCCTTTGTGGCGTTTATGGCGAGCATTACGAACAAAAAATTTACCGCAACCCAATATGCCCTTCTCAGCAGTCTCATGGGAGTCCCGAGGGTCCTGGCATCGGCGCCGACCGGATATCTTGTAGAAGGCTTGGGTTGGATCTGGTTTTTCGTCTTCTGCACGGTTATCGCTATCCCGGGGATGCTTCTGTTGCTGAAATTCGCACCATCCTTTTCAGAAAAAAGAGAAGGAGGGTTTTGACGTGTGCGGATTAAAAAGTGGCCACAGAGGCACGGAGAACACAAAGGAAAGCGATGAGCAAGCGGGTATAAATCAAGACTGTTGTTGCGGACATTTCCATGGTTGTTCCGGGCCTATTCTTATGTTACAGCTATTTGGTGTCAGGTGTCAGGTGTCAGCCCCGTCTTGGCGCTTTCTGAGGGATCTGATCAAGAAGGAAACTAACCCGCTGGGCGGCTTGAAGGTAAAAAGGTGGAAATCGCAGATTCCTGAACACTGACACCTGACACCTCTTTTTCCAACGGTTATGATTCACAACCTGTGCAAGCCTTGATCTGTAACCTCAAGGTCGTGTGAGGCGAACGGTTGTTGCACCCCATCCTGAAGAACCTTTGTCCAATCCAAAATCGATCACCTGGGTATTTTTTTCAAGTCTGGAATGCACCATTCTTCGAAGAACCCCTTTACCTTTTCCATGGATGATTTTGATCTCATATATTTCGTTTTCCATGGCGGCTCGGATGTATTCGTCCACCAGGGAAGGAACGTCTTTCGGGGAAAAGGTGTGAAGGTCCAGGATTCCGTCAATAGGGAGTACTACAGGCTCTTGTTCTTGATAAGTCATCAGAACTGACCTCGTTAAGTGTCTGAATAGTCGCTTTTAAGACAGTCTTTGTATTCGATTTCACCTTGAAACGGTCATCTATACGAAGGCCGCAGACCCATATGATTTGATTTCCTGTCGTAAAAATCGGGATCCTTTTTCTTGCGGCAACGGGAATCTTGCTGTCAATGAAAAAATTTTTCAGCTTTTTATGGCCGGTCATGCCGAGAGGAATAAAATGGTCTCCCTGCCTGGTGTTCCGGATAACCAGCGGATAGATTATCTGATCTGCGTCAAAAAAAGCCGTTTGCGAAGAGCCTATAGTTGGTTCAGAAACCGTACGACGAAATTCGGAAATGGAGATGGTACAGGGTGATTCCTTCAGGTGAAATATGCCTGGTTTGTCGATCTGAAGGGAAAAGTCTTCTGTTTTTTCCTCCTCTTTTGAGGAAAAGACCAGGCTTTCATAAACCCTTCTGAACGTTTGTGTCCCTGGTAGATCAACCCGGGCATGGGGGTTTTTCCCCTTCGCGGCCCTTTTCACGGCTTCGATATGCCTGGTTGTTATTCTGCTCAGGGCGCCTCCTGAAGACCTTAAAGCCTCCCGGATAATATGGTTTTTTTTTGCTTCATGCAATAGGCTGAATTCCGGCAGGGGGATTGTGATTTTTCTATGGGATTCCACCAGGCCCTGCATGTCTATCCAGTCTCTTGCTTCCGTTTCCATCCATTCCCTTTCCTCCTTCAGGATTGCTGCAGTCTTCCCAATGATTTCCACAAGTCCCTGTTGCCGTTTCTTCAAAAGAGGCATGATGGTCAGGCGAATTTCATTTCTAAAAGGGGCTGTGTTCAGATTGGAAGAGTCCGTGACATGTTTCATTCCTGCTTGCGAAAGGTATCTCATGATCTCTTTTCTCTGCAGCTCAATGAGAGGCCGTACGACATACCCGTCCCTGACAGGTGGGATGCCCGAAAGGCCTGAAGTTCCACTTCCCCTGAGCAGTCTCATGATTACGGTCTCAGCCTGGTCGTTGAGGGTGTGACCGACGGCAATCTTCTGTGCGGAAAAATGATTCATTCTGTCCTTCAGAAAAACGTATCTTAAGCCCCTGGCCTTTTCCTCAATGGAATTGTCCCCGATCCTGAGTTTTCCCATGGCTTTCTCTGTTGAAAAGGTAAGATCAAAAGATTTGGCTAACATTTGAACAAAATGGGTTTCTTTTTCATCTTCACCAGGTCGTAAACCATGGTCAAAATGGCACACAATCGGATCAATATCGAGAACCTTACGTAGTTCGTGGAGCACATGCAAGAGACAAACGGAATCTGCTCCGCCTGAAACTGCAACCACTACTCTGTCTCCTTTCGTAAACATGCGGTGCTTTTGTGCGGTTCCAATGACTTTTTTTAAAATGCTATTCGATGGATGCATGGGAAATGATTACAACCGTTCAGAGGTTCAGAGGTTCAGAGGTTCAGAGGTTCAATAGCTATGAATGGTCGATAGCCCGGATTCTTTCGAGAACGGGTGGGTGGCTATAACTAAGGAATACTTTCAAGGGATGAGGTGTCAGATTTGAAAGATTGTCCACGCTTAACTTTTTCAGTGCTGTACTCATGGCCCGTGTATTTCGGGTGGTCTTTATTGCGTAGGCATCTGCTTCGTACTCATGTTTTCGAGAAAGGATGTTTCCTGAAATTCCAACAATCATCTCAATGGGTGAATAAAGAAATCCAAAGAAGAAGAGGCTTGCATAAATTGATGTCTCCTGCATCTGAAATGCGGCAAAAAGATCTTTGTTGTTGATGAACAGAGAAAGGACAAAGAACATCAGTCCCGTTGTCAGGATGGAAATCAAAATCGATTTGAAAATATGTTTTTTCCGGTAATGCCCTACTTCGTGGGCAAGGATGGAAACCAGTTCATCAACGGTGTGTTTTTCAATAAGGGTATCAAAAAGAACGATCCTTCTGAATTTGCCAAATCCGGTAAAGAAGGCGTTGGATTTGGTGGACCGTTTCGAACCGTCCATGGAGAAAATCCCTTTCATTTTAAATCCCTGTTCTTGAGCATATGCTCGGATGGCGGTTTTCAAATCCCCGTCTTCCAGGGGAATGAATTTATTGAAAATCGGCATGATCACAACCGGGGCAATGAACAGGATGAACATTTGAAACAAGGTGAGGGCGATCCAGCAGTATAGCCATGCGTGTTGGCCTGCATTTTCAAAAAACCATAGAATTCCGGAAAAAAGGATGCTCCCTAACACGATAACGAGGGCCCAGCCTTTCAGGATATCCAGAATAAAGGTTTTGGGGGTGGTTTTGTTAAAACCAAATTTTTCTTCAAGATGAAAGGTTTGGTAAATGGAGAAAGGAAGGCCCAGGGTCTGGGAGGCAAAAAGGAGTATGCCTGCAAAAATTAACCCCGTTAAAATAGACCCAAAGCCGAAGCTGCGGGCGAATTGATCCACATAATTGAATCCCCCCAGAAGAATAAATCCAATGATGACCGGGGTAGTTATGGAATCGGTAATGATTCCGAACCGGGTGTCCTCTTTCAGGTATTCCTGGGATTTCCTATATTTTTCTCCGTCATAGTAACCTGCGAATTCCTTAGGAAGACCGGTTTTCAAATGCCGCACATTTAAGGTTTCCACTACGATATTCAGCAGGTAGTTTACAATAAGAATGGCTAATATAACAAAAAGAAAAATGTTCATGAACAAGTTCTCTCACAGATCTCGTCGAATATGGGTTTCAAGATAAGTTTTGGGACGTAGATTCCCGCAGAAAAGCGCAGAGAATTCTGAAAAAAAGAAATCAGCGGTGATCTGCGTTCATCAGCGTCCAGATTCTTTTTAAAGTAAGGAGAGCTATACCGAAAGTCCGGCTTCAAATCCTTCCCGAATAGCTATCAAGGCGTTTCGAGGCGATTTGGCATCTCCCGCCACAAGGACTTCAGGGACCACGTTTTCCAACATGCCGGCAAGGCTGTTCTCGGATGCGGAACCTGCAGCGATAACGACTGTATCTGCGGTGATGAATTCAGGACCTTCCTTCCTTTCAGTACGTACTCCATCCTGTGTGATGCCGACAGCTTTTGTTTCTGTCATGATGGTCACACCCAGCCTTTTCAGTTCGGCCATGATAGTCCATCTGGTGGTAAGCCCTATATCTTTTCCTGCTTTTTTTGTCATTTCAACGACGGTTACCTCTTTGGTTCCCCTGTTCAGCAACGTGCTCAGGGTTTCCATAGACTCCGCTTTGTTTACCATGAGAAAGTGAAGGGCATCAGGAGGAAGGGTTCCAATTGTTGCCAGGTAGACGGCGGTTTCAAGCCCAAGGGCGTTTCCTCCAAGGATAACAATTTTTTTACCCACGCCCTTTTTTCCTTCAAGAAGGTCCCACGCCTGGATGACATTTTTTTCATTAATTCCCGGGATATCAGGAATGATTGGCCCGGCGCCCGAAGCAAGGATTGCCGCGTCGGGAGAAAGCTCCTTGACAAATTCGGAGTCTACTTCCTTCCCAGTCAGAATTTCCACATCAAGGGCTTTCAGGTTATTTATCAGGTCCTGGGCTGCGGTGACCATTTCTTCACGCCCGGGAATGAGTCTGTTCAGGAGAAGCTGTCCTCCCAGTTGGTCCGCTTTTTCAACGAGCGTTACCTTGTGCCCTCTTTCCGCTGCAGTGCATGCCGCTTTCAGTCCAGCCGGGCCGCCTCCCACAACAAGGATCTTTTTGGGCTTTTCCGAGGGAAGAGATTTTTTTTCTGTTTCTATTCCGGCCATTGGATTAACCATGCAGGTCACCGGCTGCAGTTTAAAAACCTGATCGAAGCAACCCTGGTTACACGCGATACAATGGGTTATTTTTTCCGTGTCCCCTTTCCTGGCTTTTTTCGGAAGGTCCGGGTCTGCAATCAGGCCTCTCGCCATGGTTACCATATCGGCTTCTCCGTCACGGAGAATCTGTTCCCCCGTATGAGGATCGTTGATGCGATTGCTGGCCAGAACAGGGACTGAGACAGCGGATTTGATTCCCTGTGCCAGGTAGAGGTAGGCCTTGCGGGGTACTCCCATGGTAAGTTGTGGAACTCGCGTCTCGTGCCATCCACCCGTTATGTCGAACATGTCAATACCGGCTTTTTCCGCTTCTGCAGCAAATATTGCAGATTCCCGGTTTGTGTTTCCGCCTTCCATAAAGTCGTTGCCCGCAAGTCGCATGAGGACAGGATAGTCAGGTCCGACAGCTTTTCTGACCTTTTCAACGGTCTCGAGCCCGAATCGCATTCGGTTTTTCAGGTCTCCACCATATTCATCTTCCCTCAGATTGGTGATGGGGGACAGAAACTGGCTGATAAGATACCCTGCGCTTCCAAGGATTTCAACCGCGTCAAAACCTGCCTTTTGAGCGCGGACAGCGGCTTCCGCAAATTTATCCTGTATGCCTGGGATTTCGTTCCCTTCAAGAGCCCTCGGGGTTTCACCCGTCAACCTCGAACGCACGGCGGAAGAAGACACCGGTTCTCGTCCACCGATCATGGCAGAATGTGCGTAACGTCCGGCCTGATATAATTGGGCTCCTATTTTTGCGCCATTGCTTTTTACAGCCTCCGTCAGCTGTTGAAGTCCCGGGATAAAACGATCGTCATTCAGCGAAATCATGCTTTGCATGCCGCCGAATTCGTCAATGATGCATCCACCAACAATAATAAATCCAACGCCGCCTTCGGCTCTTCGTCTGTAGAATTCAACGAGGCGATCATTTGATTCTCCTGTGGGGGTATATCCCAGATGCATTGCCGTCATGACTATCCGATTTTTAAGTGTCATTCCACTGATCGATATTGATGAAAACAAATAGGGAAATTCCATAGTTGCACTCCTTTACATTTTTTTTCGCTATCATATATCCAAAGTTGTCACGTTGTAAAGACGTATTCTTGTCAGCGGCACCTTCCCGTCTCTAAGCGGGGGCGAACAAAAAACATCACACGAACGTAGCCTTCCCGCTTTTTAACGGGCCCAGATCAAGAAAGAAATTTTTGGATTTTCAGGGAGGCCTTTGATGGTGGAGGACTGCCTTCTGCCTACTGTTTACTACCTACTGCACTTTTTATAGGAGGCATGGAGGGCAGAATCGGGTTTGGTTCTTGCTTTGCAGATTCGATCCAATTCGTCGAGAGTACGTTAGGAAGGTCATAATCTTAATCGTAATCATACTCTTTTGCAGCCTATTTTAACCTGCTCGATTAGGATTACGATTAAGATTATGAGTAAGAAACTAATTTAATGGGCGACGTTAGAAGCATGCCTGCCGAATATAGGACGAATAGGAGGGTACCATCGGGTCCTCTCAACCCGGACCTGTAAGCGTTTCCCCCGGCCTCCCCAAATGGGGAACAGGCCGGGGGGGGGGGGACAAGTATGCAGTAATGTTTACGTGAGGGAATATTTCCCGAAAATATCGTCGTAATAGGCCTTTTCAGAGACCGTGTACCATGGGCCTACCTGTTTCTGGAAGGCCTCAAATCCTGCACTGACCTTTTTAGACATGGCATCTTTAGCAGCTTGTTCTGCAACTACTTCTTTGGCCAGTTTGCGAAGGGCATCCATTACGCTGTCAGGATATTTGAGCAGCTTTACTTTGTGCTTCTTCATCAATTCCACCAGGGCTGCGCCATTGCGGGCATCAAACTGCGCCAGGCACCAGAGCTCATTGGCCATGCAGGCGGTATCTAAAACGGTCTGGAGATCTTTCGGAAGGGACTCGTATGCTTTCTTATTGAAGAAATACTCCAGATAGGTCCCCGGTTCGTGCCAGCCCGGGTAGTAGTAATACTTGGCGGCTTGGTAAAAACCCATCCTGTTGTCGTGCAACGGCCCTACCCATTCGGTCGCGTCAATAACCCCGCGTTCCAGGTTCGTGAATATTTCTCCCCCGGCTGTCAGGACGACAGTGGCCCCCGCTTTGGCAAGGACTTTTCCGCCAAGGCCGGGGATTCGCATTTTAAGACCCTTGAAGTCTTCAATGCTGTTAATTTTTTTGTTGAACCAGCCGCCCATTTGAACGCCGGTAGAACCACCCGGCCTCGGGATCAGATTGAATGGGGCGTAGGTCTCTTCCCAGAGTTTCAGGCCGTCGCCGCCGTGAAACCATGCGGACATCCCCTGGGCATTCATGCCGAATGGTACAGCCGAAAACCACTGGGCAGCAGCGGTTTTGCCCGCCCAATAGTAAGCGGCGCCGCTTCCCACCTCGATAGTGCCGTTGGAAACCGCATCGAAGATACCCATTGGAGGGATCAACTCCCCTGCGGCATAAACTTGAATTTTCAATCTTCCCCCGGAAAGTTCCCCCACCAGTTTGGCCAGGCGTTCGCAACCGGTCTGCAATACGGGAAGCCCGGGCGGCCATGTGGTGACCATTTTCCACCGGTAGGTTTTTTTTGCCAGGACTGCGGGTGCATTGACCGCGGTTGCCGCGACTGCAGCCGCGCCAACGCCCGCTTTTTTCAAGAATTCACGTCTTTCCATAACAACCTCCTTGTCTTAAGTGTTTATGTTTTTAGATGGTTAATCCCCAAAAACAACTTTTGGAAGCCAGGTGGCAAGTTCGGGCCAGAAAATAACAATGCCAAGCCCGATCAACTGCACGCACACAAATGGAATAATGCCTCGATAAATATGACCTGTTGTTATTTCAGGAGGCGTCACGGCCTTGAGATAGAACAGGGAGAATCCAAAAGGGGGCGTCATGAAAGAGGTTTGCAAATTCACTGCAAGAAGAACGCAGAACCATATGGGGTCAAACCCGAATTCAATCATGATGGGAGCAAGTACAGGGACATGAATAAAAGTGATTTCTATGAAATCCAGGAAAAAGCCGATGAAGAAAATCAGGGCCATAACGATGACAAGCACCATATTTTTACTGGATACGCTCGCAATGTATTCCAGGAATTCCCTTACCAGGCCATCCCCGCCCAGTCCCCTGAAAACAAGCCCGAAAGCAGCCGCGCCACAAAGGATGATAAATACCATGCAGGTCAGGTTCATGGTGCTGGTCATGACCTTTTTCAGGATATCCATACTGAATTTTCCATTTATGACGGTCAACAGTGTAGCACCTACCGCACCCACTGCCGCAGCTTCCGTGGGGGATGCAATGCCGGCAAAAATGCTCCCTAAAACGGCCACCATCAGGAAAAGGGGAGGGACGAGTGCACGTGAAACTCTGATCAGGAGTTCTTTGCGGGAGATAGCGTCAAGCTCTTCCTGGGGTATGGCAGGTGCGATATGCGGGCGCAGGTGGGCGGCAACCAGGATATATACGACATAGAGGGTCATCAGGAGCATCCCGGGCAGGACGGCCCCCATGAAGAGCTCTCCCACGGAGACCCCCACGATATCGCCAATGAGGACAAGCACGATACTGGGTGGGATAATCTGCCCCAGGGTACCCGAGGCGGAAACGGTTCCCGTAGCGAACTCCTTCTGATAATTTCGCCGCATCATGGTGGGTACGGCGAGAAGTCCCATAGTTACGACTGTAGCACCCACAATTCCTGTAGATGCTCCAAGCAAAGCGCCGACAACCACGACGGATACCGCCAGACCGCCTTTGATACGGCCAAAAAGTATGCCCATGGTATCAAGCAATTCTTCTGCAAGCCCGGAACGTTCCAGCATGACCCCCATGAAAACGAACAGGGGAACGGCAATGAGAGTGACATTGGTGATTCGCCCCCAGATGCGCAGGGGAAGGAGATCGAAGAAGGACCAGCCAAAGCCGATAAGACCGAAGACAAGAGATGTCCCCAGGAGAGTGAATGCAACCGGAAAGCCTGCCATGAGCAGGATGGTGAGAGCCAGAAACATCCATGCGGCCAGGTATTCCATTACAAAGTCCTTTCCCGGGCTTTTTCGACACCTGCCAGGAGAAGGATGCTGTGTAGACCCATGGATATGCCCTGCAGAAAAAGGAGAAGAAACCCGGTTGTTATGGTTCCTTTCAGGATATACCGGTAAGGAATCCCTCCGGGGTCAGGGGATCCTTCCATGATCATCCAGGAATTGGCCGTGAATTTCCAGGAGGTGATAATGACCATGAGGCATCCCGGAAGCATGAAGAAGATCACCCCGATGAGGTTGATCCAGGCCTGTCCCCTGGGACTCAGGTTCTGGTATATGACGTCTACCCGAACATGCCCGTCGTGAAGCAGGGTATATCCCGCTCCCATTAAAAAGATGAAACCAAAAACATGCCATTCCAGCTCTTGGACAAAAACAAAACTTGTATTGAAAAGGTAACGCATGACAACATCTGTGAATACAATCAGGACCAGAGCCAGCGTAACCCAGGCCACAACTCTTCCGACCCATTCGTTTATGCCGTCAAAGACATTGCAGATCATTTCAAGAACATTCATTAGAATCCTCTCAAGAAAGATAAACCGAAAGAACAGATTATTCATTTTACGGATAGAATCTAAATATATGCCAAAACGTTTTTCAGGGTCAAGCCTTAAATGTTGCCGGAGTTTCACTGCAAATCCACGATTTACCTGGCGTCTTAAGTGCCGGCGTCTGGAAACTGTTCCAACTTTTAACGTTTACAAAATTCTACCCTGAAGATCATTGGAACAAAGGGTTTCGCGAAATTTTTTTGCGAGTGGCATGACGAGAATCATTTTTGGTGTGGAGGAATAGGTTTTTCCTTTGCGAGGAAGGCCTTCGCCTGTGGTCATTCCCAGGTATTGCCAATTGGCGGCTTTGTAACAGCTGCCGGCGTAAAGCTGGGGGTCGACAAATGTTTCCATCAGTACGGGTTCAAATCCCCATTTTTCAAGCCAGTCATTCTTGATGCGCCTGCTTACCTTTCCAAGCACATGGCTCGCGAGATTTTTGACTTGAACCCACGGCAAAATGAGAAAACGGTTGTTGTTGATCATCCAACCCTGATTTTTTGTCTTCTGTCTGTTTGTCCATCCAATCCATTGATCCCTTAGTTTCATAGATTTCGCTGCGCCACAAAACATAAGGCACCCCAGAATGCCTCGTTCGGACGTAATGAAATAGCGAATATAGGTGCCAAAGGGGTGCTTATATCCAAGGTAATGGTATCGAGACACATATTCATTCCAGAGTTTTTTAGACGTCTCTTCCTGCACGATCTCAAGATGTACCGCTCCCAATTCCTTCAATGTGCACACCATATCAGGTTGGGGCCTGGTTTTTGTCGTATGGACAACGGGTTTTCGTTTTTTCTTTGGCGTTGGAACTTTTTCGGGAAGCCTAACAAAACCTTCTTCCTCAAGTTTTTCAAGGAGATTTGCGCAGGCGTCCAGTTTACATGCACCGGTTGGAGCATACCATTCCAGATGTTCACAGATAGTGGCAGTCAGCTCTGACCTGCTCAGTTTGGGGAACATTTCTACTGTTTCTCTGATTGTATCAAGTTCTTCAAGGGTTATATCGCGACCACATTGAATAAGCGTGTTCTTTTTGTTTTCCGGCAACAGATTCAGCCTCCTTATATCGTAAGAGATTCAAAACTGACAGTCTCGTGAAAAGTCCCCAATCCCGTCACCCCCGCGAAAGCGGGAGTCCATAATCACCTGTTACTACCGGAGTCTCGCAGGCTCGCTTACCCGGAGTCTCGCAGGCTCGCTTACCTGGATTCCCGCCTCGTGGGAATGACGAAAACGGATGGATTTTGACTTTTTACGAATTCTTCAAAACTTATCTTATCATTATTTCTGCAACATTCAAAAAGTATTTTCAGGCCCTTGTCTCTTCACACTTTTCCGGAAAACGCAATAAAAGGCTTACGCCTAAACTCCCTGAAATATCAAGGTGCTGGAGTTAATCCGTAAGGATTTTATTGTAAAAAAGTGCAAACTTGTACGTGAAGGATGCCAAAAAAAGCTTCCCTTTTAATGTTTTCTCTATGATAGAATTAAAAACATAAATGGACAAACAATTCAATTACGCAATTCGCATTACCTTTTTTGTTTTCCTGATGCTCTTTTCCGGGAATGCTATGGGTGCTCCCGACCATGTTATCGAAGACGAAAATGCCAGGATCGTGTTTCCGAACAACCTGGAACCGATAGCGGAGGAGGTGACTCGAATAGTGCCACGGGTTGAGGCCGAACTGCAGAGAATTCTCGGATGGGAGTTGTACAGGAAACCAACCATCGTCCTCATTCACGAAAGCCAACAATTTCAGAGAATGGTGAGAAGCCCTCTGACCGTCGCCTTTGCGGAATCGGGCAGGAATCTCATAGTTGTTGACTGCTCGAGAACGAATATTGATCCTCTCAACCTCAGGAACGTGATAAAGCACGAATTGTGTCATCTGTATGTTCATCAGTATTTGAAAAACCGGCAGGTTCCCCGCTGGCTTGACGAAGGCATCGCCCAGTGGGCCAGCGATGGGATCAGTGATATTGTCCATAATGGGAAAAGGTCTATTCTTAATAAAGCAGCTTTCACAGGAAAACTCTTGCCTCTACCTTCTTTGAGCAGAGGCTTTCCCATGCGAGATCCCGATTTCATACTGGCCTATGAGGAAAGTAAAGATTTCATCGTGTATATTGTGGGCCTTTTTGGCAAAAGAAAAATGTTAGGGATTCTCCATTATATGAGAGAGGGGGAAGATCTGAATAATGCCGTTTATTCTTCTCTGAAAGTACCGTTTGAGGCCCTTGAAAAAAACTGGCGTAGTTCACTGCAATCGAAAACAAACTGGTTTGCCCATCTCAGTTTTTATCTGTATGAATTTCTTTTTGGGTTCGGAGCGCTGATTACAATCTATGCGTTTATTCGGGTAATTATAAAGAAGAGAAGGTACCTGAGGGAAAGCGACGAAGATGAAACCTATTAAGGTTTTGACATCCCGAAGGTTCTCTCGGGTATTTGGATCAAGTGAGGTCTTGTTTATTTGCTATTTATATTATAAGGTTACTCATGGTATAATGTAAATGGTAGCTTCTCTGTCTAACGAGATTTCTATGGATAATAAAGCGGGGATAGAGAAACAAAAGGTTCTTGTATGAATGTTACACTGAGATTGAATATCCTTATCATGGTCGGTATTATCACCCTTTCTTCTTTGCTGGGGTGTGTTGTGCTGATTTATAATGCCCGCGACATGGGAAAAAGTCTGCGCTTAGAGACGGAAAAGCATATTCAAGCACTCATTGGAAAGAACGCCGAAAGTATTGAATCTTCCATGTTGATTATGGAAAAAAATGCCGAGGACCTCGCGGTTGCAGGAGAGACCTTCCTTGCCATATGCAGAGATACTGGACGGAATATTACCCCCCAGATGAAGGAGTTTCTCCTGCGGAATTTTGAGCTCCTGCCCGAAGCGATTGGCGGGGGGCTGTGGTATGAGCCCTATACAATTCAGAAAGACAAGAAATATTTTGGGCCGTATGTGTACAGGAAAGATGGTCGGGTGAATTTTACCTGGGATCTGAATACGCCGGAATATGATTATCTCAGCCAAAACTGGTATGTTCTTGCCCTGCCGGAAAACTGGGATAGGCTGCAAAAGCGGCCTGAAAGGATTTACTGGACGGATCCCTATGTGGATGAGGCTGCAACGCAGGCGCTAATGATTACGGTGGATGCGCTAATGATGGGGAGAGAGAATCGTACGGTCGGTCTGGCGACAGTCGATTTCAGCTTGGAAAATTTGAAAAAAATGGTCTACAAAATGAAAGTGACACCGGGTTCCCTTCCTTTTGCAGTGGATTTGTCCAGCGATCTCCTTATTTCTTTTCCGGCAGATCCGTCGAAAGTCATGAAGAAAATGAAAAATCAGGAGTGGGGGGGGAAAGTTCTGGATTTGAAAGACAGGGTTCCGGGTCTGATTTTTATTGAAAAAATTGTGCTGAAAGAGAAAAAGTATTCGCTGTTTGCAACCGTGACTAAAACAGGAACGGGACTTGGAATTCTGGCTCCCGATGATGAGCTTTATGCGAATATAAACAGATTGGACCGATTTAATGTGATCATCTCTTTCATCGTTATTTCGTTTCAGGTCCTCCTCTATGTATTAATCTCCCTGTTTATGGTGCGGCGCATCAGCAGTCCTATTGCACAATTGACGGAAGTCGCCCAAAAAATCGCGGCAGGGGATATTGGAGGGGCTTCCGGATCCTTGAGTACGATTGAGCGTAAAATAGGTGTGAGGAAGGATGAAACCGGCAGGTTGCTCCACGCGTTTGCAGAAATGAGTAGAAGTTTGAATGCCCTTTTCGGGCAGGTGCAACAATCCGGCAACCAGATAACTTCCTCATCGGCACAGATTGCCGCATCATCAAGGCAGCTCGAAACCACCATGAGCGAACAGGCAGCGTCTACGCGACAGGCCAGCGTATCGTCGAAACAGATCTCTGAAACTGCCGGAAATCTAGTTGAAACCATGAGCGGGGTGTCCCATGCCGCTTCTGAAACAGCCAAACTGGCGGAGTCCGGTCAGAAGGGCCTTGAAACTATGGAAACATCCATGCAAGCCGTGTTAGGGGGGACGGACTCCGTTTCAGGGAAACTGGCTGGGATCAGTGAAAATGCATCAAGAATCAGTACCATAGTAACGACAATCACAAAAGTGGCGGATCAAACCAATCTCCTTTCTCTGAATGCGGCCATTGAAGCGGAAAAAGCAGGGGAGTATGGGAGGGGGTTTTCTGTGGTGGCAAATGAGATCCGACGATTGGCAGACCAGACTTCCGTAGCGGTT
>Ga0075112_1000096_pt1 | contig 41373 bp, 33 predicted proteins | sample AntAceMetag02UKF_FD_69783 | JGI IMG/M metagenome (GOLD analysis project Ga0075112, IMG submission 69783) | Saline lake microbial communities from Ace Lake, Antarctica - Antarctic Ace Lake Metagenome 02UKF | ecosystem: Environmental > Aquatic > Non-marine Saline and Alkaline > Saline | place... | reverse complement strand
CCCCTGATGCATATGGTTCGTAATTCAGTGGATCATGGCATCGAGATGCCCGAGGTCCGGAAAGCGATGGCAAAACCCAGATCCGGGACAGTAAAATTGTCCGCCTATCATGCTGCGGGCAAGGTAGTCGTAGAGATAAAGGACGATGGGAAAGGGCTTTCCCGCGATGCCATCCTTGCCAAGGCCAAAGAACGGGGTCTTGTGAGCGATGAGGCATCGCCCAGTAATCGCGAGATTTTCAAGATGATTTTCGAGCCTGGCTTCTCCACTGCCAAAACAGTCACCGACGTATCGGGTCGCGGTGTGGGGATGGATGTGGTAAGAAAAAATATTGAGTCTTTGCGGGGGCAGGTGGAGATCGATTCAGAAGAAGATAAGGGGAGCGTTTTCAGAATGAGCCTTCCCTTGACCCTGGCCATTATTGACGGCATGGTTGTTCGAGTGAGCAGTGAAACATATATAGTTCCGACAGTCTCGATTGTTACTTCGCTTCAGTCTGAGCCGGAACAGCTCTCTTCAGTGTTTAACCAGGGGAAGATGCTTTCCTTGCACGGAGGCCTTCTCCCTCTCTTTCGATTGGCGGATCTTTTCTCCATTGACGAGCCTGACCAGGATTCGGATAATCGACTCATCGTGGTCATTGAAGATGACAACAAAAAACGTGCAGGATTGATCATTGATGAATTGATCGGCAGGCAACAAATCGTTATCAAATCATTGGGAGAGACTATGAAAGATATACCCGGCGTGTCCGGAGCCGCTATCATGCCCAACGGCCAGGTTGGTTTAATCCTTGATGTTGGGGGTCTGGTGGGTATTGCCAATTCGGGAAATGGAGACCGGGCAGGAGAAGAGAAAAATTAGAGGAAAGATGAATTTCGTATCAACAGAATTGAGTGACCTGCAATTCGAGAAGGTCAGCGATATAGTATACAGGGAATGCGGAATTGCCCTGAAACAAGGCAAAGAGGCATTGGTCAGGGCCCGTCTCACAAAACGGTTGCGCGCGTTGAAAATGGATAGTTTCAGCGAGTATCTAAGATACCTGGAGAGTGACAACCAAATGGAGGAACTGGGCCTTATGGTCGATGTGATGACGACCAATAAGACGAGTTTTTTCCGTGAAATGGGGCATTTTGACTTCTTGGGAGAAACGGTTCTGCCAAAATTGACCGGCAGGAGACTGAGATTTTGGAGCGCGGCCTGTTCCTCCGGAGAGGAGCCGTTTTCTCTTGCAATGTTCCTGTTGGACAGGATGCCGGGCTTAGGATCTCGGGACGTTAAGATTTTAGCCACCGATATATCTCCGACAATATTAGGAAAGGCCGGTAAAGCTACCTATGAGGAGGGGGTGCTTATGGATCTCCCCTCAACTTTTTTGCGAAAATATTTTGTGAGGGTTGGAAATAGGAATTCCCGGACTTATCAGGTGAGCAATGATGTCAGAAAGATGGTTCGAATAGCGAAACTGAATCTGCTGCACCCGTGGCCAATGAAGGGGCTCTTCAATATAATTTTTTGCCGCAACGTCATGATATATTTTGACAGACGGACCCAGCAAAAGCTGGTTAACCGTTTCTGGGAGATTCTGGAACCGGGCGGCTATCTTTTTGTGGGACATTCCGAGGGCATGTCGGGCGTCAAACATAAATTTCGGTATGTTCAACCGGCAACCTACGTAAAGTGACAATGAATCGACGTGCTGACATTACGATTGGATGGAATACATGAAACAGATCGTTCAGGTAGGTGATATGGCAGTTGGTGTAAAAGGTGATGAGATCGTAACCTATGCCTTGGGTAGTTGCCTCGGTCTCATGATTTATGACCCCGTTGCTCAGGTAGGCGGGATGTTACACGCCATGTTGCCCTTATCGAAGATTAATCTGGAAAAGGCAGAGAACAACCCCTATATGTTTGTGGACAGGGGGGTTCCGATTCTTTTCAAAGAGGTGTATGGTTTGGGGGGGAAGAAAGAGAGATTGATTGTCAAGGCTGCTGGCTGTGGTTCTCCAATGGGTAACAATGAGATGTTCAAGATCGGTGAAAGGAACTACACCGTCTTGAAAAAAATGCTCTGGAAGAATGGCGTTCTTCTGAAGGCAGAAGAGGTAGGTGGTAGTATAAGCCGTACGGTTTATTTTGATATGTCTACAGGACGGGTAACCATAAAAAGCGGTCGGCAGGAGAGGTTGCTATGAAACAGGGCAGAAAACGTGAAATCATCACCAAGATGAAATCGTTTCCCAGTATGTCAGGAATAGCGGCAAAGGTGCTCAAGGTCCTTGATGATCCCAATTCAAGCGCTGGTCAGGTGGAGCAATTGTTGAAACAAGACCCAAGCCTTACCGCTAATCTCCTGAAACTGACAAATTCCGCCTATTTCGGCATTCCCTCCAAGATCGGTTCAGTACGACATGCCATTGCAATGATGGGATGGAAAAAGGTTACTAAATTGGTAATGGCCGCATGTGTCAACGCTATAAGCGACCAGCAGATTCTTGGATACGATCTGCCTCCCGGTGTGCTCTGGGAGCACTCGGTTGCGGTTTCTGTTACTGCTGAGGGTCTGATGAGGGAACTGAAAATAGCGGAAAGCGATGAGATTTTTACTGCAGCTCTTTTGCACGATCTTGGAAAGTTGGTTTTAGGCGGATTCGTAGAAAAAGAGCTCAACAAAATTGAAGAGGTGGCCGCTCGGGGAATACCATTTCAGATGGCAGAGCAGGAAGTGCTCGGAACAGACCATGCTGAAATCGGGGCGCTGATGTTGGAGAGCTGGTCATTTCCGCCAAGATTAGTCAGCGCAGTGAGATGGCATCACGATCCGGACTCTGCTCCAGAGACAAGTTCCATGACGGATATAGTCCATGTGTCCAATGTGCTATGTCTTATGATTGGGATTGGAGTTGGAGTGGAAGGTCTTCACTATGAACCCTCTGTATTGGCAACAAAAAGGTTGGGCATTAAGCCCAATCAGCTTGAGCTGATTGCAAGCCAGACATTAGAATGGGCGAAAGAGCTAACAGATGTTTTTTAGATTCGGACTTTGTTTTAACCGCGCCTTTTGTTCAAAAATAACGAAAAGGTCCCCGAGATTGAGAGTATACCGAATTCCAAATTCAAAAAGGAGTTTTTGAAGTGGCAATCAATATCCTCATTGTAGATGACAGCGGAGTCATGCGCGCTATGATTTTAAAAACCTTACGTATGGCCGGGGTTCCTTTAGGAGATATCCACCAGGCTGGAAACGGTAAGGAAGGGCTTGATATCCTTGCTGATCAATGGATAGACCTGGCCATAGTGGACATCAATATGCCGGTCATGAGCGGAGAGGAGATGATAGATCGGATGAAGGAGGACCCGGAGATGAAGGAGGTCCCGGTGATTGTTATATCTACCGAAGGGAGCAAGGTCCGCATAGAGCGTTTTGCACAAATGGGCGTCTCCTTTATCCACAAGCCGTTTACTGCTGAAATTGTTCGCGATACCATAAACAGGAGTTTAGGACTCGGAGATGATGATGAAAGCTGAACTTGAAGAGATAATGTTTCAGGTGACGATTGACACATTAGAGAAACTGGCCTTCATGTTCGCATATATGGGTGAAGATGAAAAAGCCTGGGCAAAGGATTCCATGGTCACAGGGACAGTCTCGTTTACTGGGCCCTTTACAGGCACCCTGGTTATGACGATTTCGGTCGAGGTGTTGCAGGAGTTAACCGCCAATATGTTAGGCCTTGATGATGCTGAGGATGTTACAGAAAACCTTCGGTCTGATGCCCTCAAGGAGACAATGAACGTTATTTGTGGCAATGTTCTCCCTGCTGTTACGGGGGATGAGTACATTTTCGATATAGGTGTCCCGGAGGTCTTTCCCGCGGATCAAGAGATAACGAAGGGATCAGGTATCCCTGTTGGACTCGATCTTTCAGCCAAAGTGATTCTTGAGTTTGACGAGGGGCAATGCGTTCTTTCGCTGTTCTCCGATGGAAAAATTCCCAAGGACGCTGTTTCACCGGAGGTGGGGTGATACACGGGAGAAAAATATGATCAAAGTGCTTATTGTAGATGACTCCGCAGTTGTGCGAAAGATCTTGGCAAGTGAATTATCGCGACACAAAGATATCGAGGTAATCGGGACCGCTGTAAACCCTTACGTGGCACGCGACAAGATCGTTAAGCTGCGTCCTGACGTGATCACTCTCGATATCGAAATGCCCAAAATGGATGGCCTTACATTTCTTTCAAAACTGATGAAGCACTTTCCCATGCCAGTGGTTGTGGTGAGTTCTTTGACCCCTGAAAATAGTGACACAGCTCTCAAGGCCTTAGATCTGGGGGCCATAGAAGTCTTCTGTAAACCTGGTTCGGCATATTCTACAAAGAATATCTCCATGGATCTGGCTCGTGCTATAAGGACGGCCGCATCAGCGAGAGTAGAAGCTCGTATTGAACAAAAACCTATGGGGGCTAAAAATGCTCAAATAGGGCCAATCAATTTTAAGACAACGCTTAAAATTGTTGCAATAGGGGCCTCTACTGGAGGAACCAAAGCCATCGAGACTGTTCTCAGCGGCCTGCCGGTTACCACCCCGGGAACGGTAATTGCCCAGCATATGCCGGAGACCTTCACAGCCGGATTTGCCAAAAGGCTCAATGATGTATGCCAGATGGAAGTTCGGGAGGGGCGCGACAATGACCATGTGATTCCCGGAGTAGCGTTGATAGCCCCGGGGAATCGCCATATGGTGCTCAGGAGGAGTGGGGGAAACTATATAGTGAGGATAAAAAACGGCCCGCTTGTTCATTATCAACGGCCGAGTGTGGATGTTCTTTTCCGATCTGTAGCCAGGAGCGCGGGGAAGAATGCCGTGGGCGCGATACTCACAGGCATGGGGGCTGACGGGGCTAAGGGGTTGTTGGAAATGAGAGAAAGTGGTGCCTACACCATAGCGCAGGATGAAGCGACATGTGTCGTTTTTGGGATGCCTAAAGAGGCCATTGAGATGGGCGCAGTCAAGAAGGTCGTTCCGCTGTCCCATGTTTCCCAGGTAATCATTAAAGCCCTTCAGGAGTAGGGGTTGGGGAGATGGGGGTAAAGTTCTATTTGTTTGTTGCCGATAATAGATATAGTGCGGTAACGGGAACTAAACTGCGAAGATACACGAACATGGAATGAGGAGTTAAGTATGAGCGGTATATATGGAATATTGCAAACAGGAATGCAATCTCTTTTGGCTCAACAGAGGGGAATCGAGGTTGCCGGCCATAATATCGCCAACGTAAACACCCCGGGCTATTCGCGTCAGAAAGTAAGTATGGAGACAACTATACCGGTGCTGACTTCTCAGGGAATGGTTGGAACGGGAGTAGCTGCCAGGGAATCTCAAAGGGTTTATGACCGATTTGTAGGCCTTCAGATCGAAAACGAAAATGAAGAACTGGGAAGATGGGAGAGCCAAAAAACTGCCCTTGAAAGGGTGGAAATAATATTTAACGAAAGCTCAGATAGTGGACTGAGCAATGCAATGGGCGATTTTTGGAATGCCTGGCAAGATCTCATCAACAATCCCTCCGGCAATGTAGAGAGAGTAGCCCTTTTGGGTAAGAGTGAAATCTTAACTTTTGAATTTCAAAATACCTATAATAATTTTTCACCGCTTCAAAATGATTTGGATCTCTCCATAACGGCTACCGTTGATGAAATAAACCTGAAAGCGGCTGAGATTGCCAATCTCAATCAAAAGATAGTTGAGGCCGAAGGAGGAAACATCTACGCCAATGACTTCAGAGATGCCCGCGACTTGGCAGTCAAAGACCTCGGCTTGATGATAGATGTTGCGACTTATGAAGAGAACAGTGGAAGTCTCAACGTCAGCTTGAGGGATGGGAGTAGCTTGGTGACAGGTGCTAACTCCTCCGAATTATCCACGATGGTCAATGACTCAGGGGGTAGAGATGTTGTATGGGCTTCTGATCCGACAGTAAGTATTAGCAGTAATATTTCCGGCGGGAAATTGAAGGGATGGATCGAGGTAAGAGACACTATCATACCGGACTATAAGGAAAACATGGAGGATCTTGTCAATGGAATAAAAGGCGTTGAATCCACCACGGTGGTTACAGGTCCTGCCTCCACTCTGACCGGAGGAGAATACTTTGCCATCAGCTCGCCTGAAACGAATTATCATGTGTGGTATTCGAAAGATGGGATAGGCGCAGATCCTTCTCCGGGAGGTTCCGGGATAAAGGTTGACATATTATCCACCGATACAGAAGTTCAAGTTGCCGTTAAGACGGCAGATGCAATAGCCGGTGTGGGTGATTTCGATGTGTCCGTAACTGGAGGAGCTACCATAGCAATAGCCAATGTTACCGCGGGGAATGTGACCGATTCTGCTGATAGCGACACAGGATTTACCATTACCAAACGGATCGATGGAGGAGACGGGATCAACTATCTTCATAAAAACGGTTTTGGCCTGGATGGCGTAAGTGGAAGAGACTTCTTTTCCGGCACCCTGGCGGGCAATAATTTTGCAGTGGATACAACCATTGCTGCTGATTCAAACAAGATTGCCGCTTCTGGAACAGCTGCCGGAGCGCCAGGGGATAACAGTAACGCTATCGCTATTGCCGAGTTGCAGAATGCCCTCATGATGAATTCCAATACCGCAACCTTTGATAATTACTATAATGCCATGGTTAGCGATACAGGGAATAAGGTTCAGCACGCTAATATGAGCTATGATCATCACACTGCAATGGTGAGTCATCTGGAGAATTACCGCGAATCCATTTCAGGCGTCTCTCTTGATGAAGAGATGATAAGCCTGGTACAATTCCAGCTTGCTTATGACGCCGCTGCCAAACTAATCAGCACCACGGACGAGTTACTCCAAACCCTGATCAATATGGTATAACCTAAAAACTGCAATTAGCGCTTAGCCGTTAGCTATTAGCTCCACGATATCGGTTATTTACGGTTACGTTAGGTTGGCATCAAAAAATGAAAGCTTCAATATAACAAGAAAACATTCAAATGTTTGAATCCTTTAAGCTAACGGCCAATAGCTAAAAGCTAATTGCAGCTTTTAGGTGTAAATCATTCATTAACCCTGGGGGCAAAAATGCGGGTGAGCAACAGGCAGATGGTGAACATCGTTAAAAGCGATCTTTTCAGGAATGCCGGACAGCTTCTTAAGCTTGAAGAAAAGGTCGCAACCGGAAAACTCATCAACAGACCTTCCGATGATCCAATCGGGATGGGCAAGGTGCTTGATTATCGGAAGTCCATTTCCACCATCGACCAGTACAATAATAATATCGTCTCTGCAAAGAGCAGAACGGAATTCACCGATACATTGTTGGAGAATCTGCACGACCTGCTGGGTCAAGCAAAACAGGTAGCTGCTGAACATTCCGGCGGTGAACTGGATCCGGCATTGAAGCAAAGCGCGGTGCAGCAGGTTGAGGGCATCTATGACCAGATAATAGCAATCGCAAACACCAAATTCAATGGCAACTATCTGTTTGCAGGCCATAAAACGGATACGCAGCCCTTTACTGTAGATGCCGATTATAATGCGACGTATAATGGTGATAGTGGAAAAATTAATGTAATCGTAGGAGAAGATGTACAGGCAAGGATCAATCTCACAGGGGATGAAGTCTTTACTGGTGCGGCTGTTGCCAGTGGGAGCAATGTTTTTGATGACCTGAAGGCGCTCAAAGACGCTTTTGAAACCGTGCCTTTTGATACATCCGTAATTTCCAGTCTGGTGGACAACCTGGCAAAGGGAGTTGATCAAGTTGAAAACGCCGCCGCCAGACAATCAATTACCTACAAACGGCTGGAAACCACGGAAAACCATTTGAACAAATTCAAAAACAGCATGCTGGACTTGCTTTCTAAAGTAGAAGACGCTGACCTTGCAAGTGCTATTGTTGAGCTACAGACCCAGGAAACTGCCTATGAGGTCTCACTGGCCGCGGCCGCCAAAATGTTCGGAAAAAGAAGTCTCATCGATTTTCTGGGGTGATAGATGATGAATAAAGGGTTATCGTGCATTCTGGTATCAATTTTGGGCCTGTTCCTTATGGCAGGCCCGGCGTTTCCTTTGGATAGCCAAGATATGGCCAGCCTGAGAAAAGCTGGGATAAGTGGAGAAACTATCCAGACAATAGTAGATGAGAAAGTGATTGAGACGTGCGCTTTTACCGTGCAAGGCATTGTGGATTTAAAAAAATCGGGTCTTAGCAATGAAGCTATCCGGGGGATAATCAAAAAAGGTTCGTTCATGAAGGATTCAGAACCTGTGGTTTACGGTGACGGCACGAAGTCAATGAAGTCATTAAGTCCACAAGATATCGTTGAACTCAAGAAGGCCGGAGTAAGTGATGATGTGATCGAGTCAATAGTGTCCGGGTCGTTCAACAAGGATGACGAAGATCACCGGAAAGCCTGGCGGATGCTTGATAATATGGGATTGATTGTTGATGAAAGAAGATGACATACAGCGCAGATGACCCCCATTGACTGCCATAAGTGCCGGCATTACTACGTTACCTGGGACAAGAACTTCCCTCACGGTTGCCGCGGAATCGGATTCAAGAGCCGTCAACTGCCGAACATAGCTGTTCGCAGCAACTCTTCAGGGATGAACTGCCTTTTATTCAAAAAAAAGGCAAGAAAAAGACCTGCCCAATAAAGGAACTCACCCCCTATTCTTTTCTGCCATGGCTGAACCCACCTGTGTCACCAAAATATTGAATTGCGACGACGTCGGCAAGAAGCGAACCAATGGTTTCTATGGTTTTTCTAAAAGGTGTATTCCTCACATACTTCCATCTTATATCCTTCATATAGTGTTCGGGCATTCCGATATTATAGATTATAGGGGCCTTTGCATCGTTCAGATTGTCGAAATTCGGTGAGTGTACCCTGAGCCATGCCTCTCCGGTAGGGAAGATGTCGGTCAAGTAATCTATCGCCACCTGGCCATTATCAAAAATGGTTGTGGTTAATTTTCTCCCCTCTTCAAAATTTCCAATAGTCGCGTCGGGGATGACCTCGGCAAGATTCCAGCCGGCAAGAACAAGGCCTTCTCCGACTCTTATGGCGCTACCGCCAACCCCTTGAACAAGATCACCGAAAATCGATTCCTTCATCTTGGAAAAAAAGAAACCGATTCGTTTTACAAAGCCTGCAGGTTCCACCTCACCATCCGGGCGCCAGGTTCCAAAACTCAAGGCGCTTCCTAAATCTTTAAAAAATTCCACAACTGAGCCGACGACTCCGGGCTGGGCCGCTTCCCGAATTTGATTGTTTTCGTCCCGGTATAGTATTTCAGACCCAAAAAAGAGATCTTTGAAGGAGTTTTTGAGATTGTCGAAAGAATCCGAAAGGTCTTTCCCGATCCTTCCCCAAAAGGATTCCTGATCTTCTGGATCAGATATGACCTTTCCTTCCTTCAAATAGTAGCCATCTCCTCCAGGGTTGCTGAGAAGCTGGTCATCCTTGTATTTCTGCCAATCACTCATTTGAGCATTATAGCGCATCTCTTTTTCACAGGCAGGCCTAACCTCCTCCCCAGACAAGATGTTTGGTATATTTTCGAACGTAATATCAGGGGGAAGAAGGGTAAAAGCTGGACTGGCCACCGGTTCATAGCTGTCAGGACCTGCGAACTCTTCATCAAGATAAGATTCGAAATCGTCTCTCACACCTTTAAGTGAGCGAGGGATTTCGGCACAATGGCCTGCTATCTCTGGTGTGTCGTGAATATTATGGATTTCCATTGCAACTCATATTGGCCGAATATTGGATCCGCCCTATTCCTCATGCGGCAACTTCGCGCCCATATTTGAATATGACCGTGGAATTGCCCGAGGTGGGAGATCACGAATCATGTTGCAGAATTTTTCAGCATTTCTCTTCATAAGTACCGCAGTTGACGGAGCTGGGGCTCCTTTCCCTTGTGCTATGATATAATCGGTTGAAAGGGCCGGCGGCGCTGTTTCCGTTGCCTTGGCGTGCCAGAGGATCTGCGGATTCCCTTCGCTTACTTCTACAACATGTATTTCTTCCGTCACACTGGAAGGTTCCAGGAAACTACCCTCAAACCAGTAAAGCAGTTCTCCGGTAATGATCACGTCGCATTTTTTTATCCGGGCAATATTGACCAGGTTGCCCATAGTCATATCCCTAATGTCGGGCAGATGAATAACCTCTGCGAATACGTCTTTCTTTTCCAGTTCCTGACGCAAAAACCGAGCGGCAGCTTTTCCTTTCCCCTCGGCATAGGGTGGGGTACTGAATGTAAAAACACCCACCTTCGTAGCGCCGTAGTTATTAGACTGGGGGATCTCAAAGACTCCTTCCGGCAGGCCGACAGGCGGAAGGATGACTTCGCGTTGATAGGAACATCCTGCAAGAAGAATTACCACTATGATAGTATAAGCCGATATTTTTATCTGAGTGTACATTGGTTTCTAAATCTCCTATTTCTGATCCTTTGAATGAATGGTTGCTTTTGATCAGGATGTTGAACTATTTAATTTAGGTACATTAAGGTTATTCAAGTTTCGTGCCAGTTACTTCTTCTTTGTGGTTTGGTATGAGCAAACATGAGGATCTTTTTGCTTGCCCATCGGGTAAAGAGGTTTCGTATGTTCCATTGCACCTAATCAATTATCGGGTTGCTGAAAATAAATGATTTCCCAGAATGGCTATCCATGTACAATGCGTCATAAATTTGACACAGATCTGGAATCGAGCACTTTTTTTCAAGTCAGGATGTGTCCCGAAAACCAGTTTTCTGGACTTTTCCTTCCAATATGTGTTTGATTTTGATGAAAAAATAATATAACTTGATTATAGGTCACTTCAGTCGCTGAATTCATTTCGTGGACAACACAGATGCCCCTTTCCAAAGGAACAATGGCCATGGAAAAACATACAGTATTGTTGGTAGATGACGATCCTTCAACTCTTCATATGATCGAAAGGGCGCTTGCGAATCAGGGCTATCTAATTACAGCAGCCTCCCATGGCCAAGCGGCTATAGATTTAATTACCACAAAGCATTTTGACCTGGTTCTCACTGACATGATCATGGCTCCTATTGATGGCGTAGAAGTCCTGAAGAGGGCGAAAGAGATAAGCCCTGACACCATGGTCATTATCCTGACCGGCCACGCGGATGTACATTTCGCAGTAGAAGCCCTCAGACTCGCAGCAGATGATTACCTGATTAAGCCTGTAGATCTGGACATGCTTTATTTCAGAGTATCGTCATGTCTGGAAAAATTTAGGCTTAAAAAACAGATCTCCGAATCCCAGAATAACCTTATTCTTTTCAAGAATCTTGTTGCTTTCTCAAACCAAGCCATTGCGGTTAGCGGACCTGACGGCCAACTTATCTATGTTAATCCTGCTCACGAAAAACTCTTCGGCCGTTCTTTAGAGATGGCCCGATCACTCAACTACCGGGATTACTATCCTGAGAGATCCATTGAGAAATACAATCAAGAAATTCTGCCAGCCCTTAAAAAAGGGGAAAGCTGGGAGGGTTTTATAGATGCTCTCGATTCAGAAAAACATCGTTTCCTCCTCTGGCAACGTGCATATGCTATGTATGACGAAGAAGGGGAAATACATTGCTGCTTCACTCTTATGCATAAGTTCAAAGAAAGGAAGGTTGAGGAAAAGTTTCGGCAGGCCCAACATGCGCAGGCTATCGGGACGCTTGCAGGAGGGATTGCCCATGAGTTTAATAACATCCTCTGGATTATTGTGGCTAACATAGAACTTGCATCAGGGAACCTCCCGGAGGGAAATAGGGCACACAAAAACCTCCAACGAATGGAAAAAGCCTGCGCACGGGCGACGGACCTTGTGCAGCAGATCCTCAGTTTCAGCAGGCAGGGCGAATATAGACCCAGGCCGTTAGACATCATGCCGATTGTCAAGGAGTCATTGAAGTTTTTGCGATCATCCATTCCAACGACTATTGAAATCCGGACAAACATCATGACTCAATCAGCGACAATCATGGCTGACCCATCCCAAATGCATCAAACCATCATTAATCTTTGCACCAATGCGGCCGATGCCATAGGCAAAAAGCCTGGGGTTCTGGAAATAAGCATGACTGATGTTGAATTAGGCCGGGATGAGACAGTCTTTCATCATGATTTGGTCCCGGGAAAATACGTCAAACTGAGCGTAAAAGATACCGGAATTGGAATGAAATCCGAGGTAAGAAAAAGGATCTTTGAGCCGTTTTTCACAACTAAGGGTGTGGGTGAAGGGAAAGGAATGGGACTGGCCGTGATCCACGGAACAGTCGAAAGCTGTGAGGGAACCATAGAGGTACACAGCGAACCGGGAAAGGGTTCAACCTTTCATCTCTTCTTTCCGAAAATAGAAAAGCGAAACAAACCTGGCCCCGCTGGATTCATCCCTTCTGTTAAGGGGAAAGAACGAATACTTTTTGTGGATGATGACAAAGACATTGCAAATATGGGGAAAGAGATATTGGAAGCCTGCGGTTATCGAGTGGTATCTAAAACCTGTTCTATGGAGGCACTGAAAACATTTCGTGAGCGCCCTGACGAATTTGATCTGATTATCACCGATATGGTCATGCCGAAAATGACGGGAGAAGAGTTGGCTGAGAAGTCTGTGCAAATCCGACCTGATATTCCAATCATCCTCTGCACAGGATATAATGAAGAGATTTACAACGAAAAGGCCAGGGAAATCGGAATTAAGAAGGTCATAATGAAGCCCATCAACGGACGTGATCTGGCCAATGCCATCAAGATGCTTTTAAAAGAGAATATGGAATCCCAGGATATCACAGGGGAAGATGAGTCCTGAAACTCAAATCGTTTGCGCGAAAAATTCGAGGCTTTATTGATTTTTGCATAAATCAAGCTTGCATTAATTTCTATAGTGGCTTATAAATAGGTTTCTCCCTTATGACTCTATCCCAAGACCTGCCCATTTGAACATGGATACTTCGCTTGCTATAGTGCCGGTTCATGCTTTTCCCCCTTTATTTTCAGGGACCAATACCCTTTTGACCAATCATAACCACGACTCCGGACGATTCTCTCGAGAAGCCACTAATATGATTCATGCGAGTGATGGGCTGGGTCATATTTATGGATCAGATGGGCTCGAGATTGTTGGGACCGTATCAGGAACGTTGATAGATATCTATACTTGACTTTATTTCAAATAGTTAAGGTAAGAATCACCACAAAGGAAGCCCTATGGATGTGAAAAAGAGGGAAAATCAGGAGAAAAGGAAATACTTTAGAATAGAATATCCAGCCTCAATGAGACCAATCCTAATGGTCAGAAAACACGAGTTTGAAGTAGTGAACATTTCTGAAAAAGGGGTTATGTTTTCGGCTGACGGAGAAGTGAAATTTGGGAGATGGGTAAATGGACAGGTTACATTTTCTGATGGTCAAACCGTAAGTGTGGAAGGAAAGATTGTGCGGAAACGCGAAAAGAATATTGGAATGTTCCTTACTATAAAGTCCATCCCATATTCAAAAATTCTCAGTGAGCAGCGACTTCTTGCTCGTTTTAATCCTGGAGACAATTTTTCCGGCAAATAGGACCGGAATAATTACTCACGGCGTAATGAGGTCTTATAGGCTCTTTTGATGTCGGTTGGAGGATTTGGTTGTGCACGTGAAACAAACGTATGGAGAGCTTGAGAAGAAAGGCAAAGAGTTGGAAAAAAAGACTGAACAAGGCCTTTTCGAATCAGAAAATGAGGTTCGTGAACTGTTTGATTCATTAACAGACCTCATTTACGCTCAAGATCTTGATGGCCGCTTTATCTCCGTCAACCAGGCTATGTGTACTCTGTTTGGTAAAAAAAAGGATGAATTGATCGGAAGAGATGCGTCGGAATTTACGAAGCCTGAAATGAAACCCTTTCTTGAAAGCGAATACCTGGAACAAATCAAGAAAAAAGGCTACCATAACGGGGTCATAAGCATTTTCGTCAAAACCGGCGAAAAAATCTATATCGACTACCGAAGTTCGCTCGTCAATCCTGATAGTGGGGGTCCTTATATCTGTGGCACAGGAAGGGATGTGACAAAACGAATCCTGGCGGAAAGGGAGAAGAGAAATATTCAGGAAGAGATGCTGCAGTCGAGAAGGATGGAAGTCCTATCAACCCTGGCAGGAGGGATTGCCCACAGGTTCAATAACGCTCTGTCTGCAATTACCGGCAATGTCGACCTGATCGAGATGGAGTTTCCCGGGAATGTTAAGTTAAATCGATATGTCACCAGAATGAAAGAACCTGCGTATCAAATAGCCCACTTGAGCAATCAACTCCTGGCCTATGCCAGGGGTGGCAAATTCAATCCTGAAATAATATCCCCGACCCAATTCCTGAACGACACCATTCCCCTAATCAAGGACACTGCTGATCTTGACATACTTATAGAAACCGATTTCCCATCAGATATCATGAACATAGAGGCCGATAACGCACAGATGCAGATGGTCTTATCAGCAATATTAATCAACTCCAACGATGCCATGGAAGATACGGGTCGTATCATGATTTCGGCCAGAAATGTGGCCGTTGATAAGGATTTTGTAAAAGGCTGTCCCACTCTGAAGCCAGGCACTTATGTTTCTATCGTTTTTGAGGATGATGGCAAGGGCATGGATCAAGAGACAATAGACAGGATCTTTGAGCCCTTCTTTACTACGCATTTCACGGTGCGAGGGCTTGGAATGGCCGCTGTGTACGGTATTATCACAAACCATGATGGTTGGATAGCAGTCGATTCTGAAATGGGCAAAGGATCCAGGATTGTCATTTATCTCCCTGCTGTGGAAGTTAAAGCAAAAGAAATAAAGGCACCGGATACAAACGGCATTAGCTCGACAGCCACGGTGTTGATTGTTGAAGATGAAGAGGCGGTTTTTGATGTTACAAAATGGATGGTAGAAAAATTGGGTCACCGAGTTATAGAAGCCAAGACGGGAAAGGATGCCATCCATGTAGCCGAAACCTTTGATGGGCGGATTGACCTTGCCCTATTGGATATACACCTGCCTGATATGGAAGGGGGAGACGTCTATCCTCTCATCATGAAAGTCCGCCCGGATCTAAAAGTGATTGTCTTTAGTGGATATACCATTGATGGGCTAGCCCGGAAAATCCTGGACGAAGGTGCTCAAGACTTCATTCAAAAGCCGTTTTCATTTGAGACATTGTCGGAGAAGCTCAAGAAGGTTTTGGAGTAAAATAGATCACAAGATCATTTTGATTCCCTTCACAACGCGTTTAAAGACGTCCTACTTCGTTGATTATCATTTATTGTAAACTAAGCATCCTGAAATGGCCGACTTTCAAATCGGTTATGCCTCACCTTTGGTGAGTCTGGATGGTTCAGGTTCGATGGTATCTTCACTGACCACCCGATTCTTGCCGGTTCTCTTGGCCTGATAAAGAGCCTGATCGGATCGTTCAATAACACTGGGAACCAAATCGTTTTTGCGAAATGAACTCACGCCAATACTCACCGTAATGGAGAGGCCTTTGCCTTTCTTTTCTTTACTGGTTGTGTAATGGGTTCCTGCAATCGCTTTCCTGATACGTCGCGCCTTTTTTAGAGCATTTCTCAACGATGCCCCCGGAAGTACCATGACGAATTCTTCGCCGCCGTAACGCGCCAAGAAGTCTTCATCACGGATGAATTCGGAGCATTTTCTAACAAAGGCCACCAGTATCCTGTCACCGATCTGATGTCCATGTTCGTCATTAATTTTCTTGAAATCATCGATATCGAGCATGAGTAACGAAAAAGGTGAAGCCTTGATCGCATTTTGGTCCACGATCTTGCGTATATAGTTGTCAAAGGCCTCCCGGTTGTAGGCCTTCGTGAGGCCGTCGGTCATGGCCTTGGTCTTGACTTTTTTCAATTCCACGGTAAGTTTGCTTATCTGTTTGGCGAACTTCTCCATCTGCTGTCTGTCGTGTTCTTCTTTTTTATGCACGGTTGCCTGAATACCCGCCACTTCCCTTTTTAAATTTTTCTTCATGATCTTGATGTCATCAAGCATCGTTATGGCTTCGATCTGTTTGCTTTGTTCATACACCTTACGATTGTAATCGCGGTTCTCCGCTCCAAACATCGTAATGGCCGTTCTCTGAAGGCCGATGATATCCCATATTTCCTTTTCTCGGTTGTTCACATACTCTTTTTGCCCCCGGATGAAGGCGGGAATGGTCTTTTTGTAGTTTTCAAAAATGGTTTCAACGCTCTTTGTTTTTTTTTCGGTTACGAATCTTTCCCACAAGTCATCAATCTGCTCGGCAAATCGATCGGCACCGGTTTCCTTAAAACTCATGGAAGAATCTTTGATGAACAGCAACAGCGCTTGGATAGCATTCAAATAGAAGCTCTTTTTTTCCGCATTATCTCGAATTTCTTCAATAAATATTTCCAAGTGGCTGGCCTTTCTTTCCTTTCTTTTCGAGAAATATGTCATTTGATCTCCTTGTTTAGCCCATTTTCTTGCCCAGGTTAAAGATCAGCTTAAAAAAACGCTGAAAGGCACCACTCCAACCGACAGCGGGATATCAAAGAGATATCCCGCGTCGATTCTTGCAAAAATGGTAAAAAAAACTTATTGAATAACGGTCGCCGTTTCCAAAATGGTAAAGGGAATTTCAAGTTTCAAGGCCTCTGCGGTCTTGGCATTGATATAGAATTTCGGATCCGGATCGACTTTTACAGACACCTCTTTGATCGTTTTACCGTTTTTGAGAACAGCCACAACCGATTCCGCCAGCATATATCCCAGTTTCTTGTCATCGGCAACAAAACCGCCCAAAGCGCCTACCTTGACCGGTTTTGACGAATAGGAGAGGACCGGAGTGCTCCCGGCAGCTTTCACGATATTTTCGGCATTATCGAAGATCAGGGACTGATTGCCGATAATGAGGACGGAAACCTTCCCTTTATACTGATCCACCGCTTTAATAGCGTCGTCCGTGGTGATGCACAATTTTTCATGATATTCTATGCCGCGCTTTTCACAAACCGCTTTTGTTGCCGCCTGGTCCACGGGAGCTGAAGGATTTGCGGCCCCAAGGAGAAGCAATACGGATTTGAGATCGGGGATAATGGCCTGAAAAATTTCAAATTGGGTGTCCACCGGCAGGTAATAGGTCACTCCGGTGATGTTTCCTTCCGGCGCCTGAAGGTCCTTAATGACGCCCAGTTGCTTCGGATTGTTGCAGCTTCCGATAAATGTTGGGATTGCAGGCGGATTCTGCCCAAGCCATTTTGCGGCATTGGAACGCAGAAGGACCATGCCGTTCTTTTCTTTTTCCCATTTTCCCGCAACCACGGCCAGGTCATCAATGCTCCCCAATTCCTTTTGATACGCAATTTTGACATCCGGCGCCAACTCCTTCATGCCTTGTTCAAAACCGGCTGACACTCGTTTTGCCATTCCGGATTTTCCTGCCCATGCCACACCGATATCCGTCGCATTTGCCACAGTTACACCGCTTAACATCAGAATTGAAATACAAAATGATACCAACAAACCTCTTTTTTTCATCATGTCCTCCTTCTTTGTGTTGAATGTTTAATCTCACCTAATTCCAGACCTCAATACTTTGACAGGATCAATCCCGCTTCCAGCGGGATTAACGGGATAAGAGAAAAAACTATAACTAACTGAAATAAAAAAAATCTTGTCGTAACACATCTGAAACAAACGCTCTGGAAGAGCAAAATTGGACATTTATTAGTTTTCGAATGATTTAAATATCAGCTACTTATACCAGCAATAAGTTCATTTTGAACCGTTATGAGCCATAAAATGTCCATTTTTTGTGTCTCAAAATGAGGCGAAATAACGAGGTCTGTGATAATACATAAGGAGTCTTTTACCGCCGTGGATGTTCCCATGCCGAGGATAATTAGTAAGAGCATGGAATGAACAAAAAACCAATGAGTATTCCTAAAATCCTTTTCACAATCAATTCAATTTACGTTAAACTACATTCCTCAAAAAACTTACCTCTTCCCCTTAAAGGGTAACTTCCTCCTTTCATTCAAATGCTTCACTCCTTTGAGTGGGTGTCTACGAAGCCAAATGTTATGCAATGTACATGCCACTATGCCACAGGGAATCGTCCAAATCGTACGGGTAGCGATATTTTGTTTCAATGCGGCAAATCTTCCCGCGGATTGCCCCAATAACCCCGGTAAACAGGCAGAAACCGTGCCCTTGGTTGGATAAGATGCGGGAGATCAGAACCGAATAGGGAGAATGCATGCCAAAAAGAAGGCTGAGGCATTACCGTGTAACATGATCGTGTCATTTATTTGACGTCTGCAAATCAAGCGGAATCCTTCCTCCGTTTCAATGTCGATAAAGCCGCCTTGGTCCTTGACGGTTGACCAGATGAGCGTCATGCCCAGGCCTGTTCCGCTTCGTCCCAGTTTCTTTTTTGTGTAAAAAGGCTCGAATATCTTTGTCAGGTCCTCCCTGTGGATCCCGATCCCAGTGCCGGCGACGCTTAAGACGACATATTCTCCTTCTTCGATCCGTTCATAGACATCGTGCGGTTTGTCGAAATAGCAGTTTTGTGTGGCAATTCGTTGGATGGGCCATGATCAGGTATTTGGTTGCCCGTCAAACTGTTTTTCGGTTTCCAATCGTTTCAACAAGGTCCGAATTTCGGCAAGGCGAAAAGGTTTCTTAAGAAAACCGAAGGCCCCGGATGCCAGCACCTCTTCTCGAGTCTCATCGGAACCGTGGCCTGTCATGACAATCACCTGTATCTCCGGATAAAGTTCCTTTGCCTGACGGAGAAAACCCATACCATCAAGAACCGGCATCCTGATATCCACAAAAACCGCGTCGTAATCTTCCTCTTGTAGCTCGCGGATTCCCAATAGTCCATTTTCAGCCGTATTGGCCCTGTACCCCAGGTAGTGAAGCTGTTCCGTCATGGTCAAACGGACGATCTCTTCATCATCCACAATCAGGATTTTCAACGATATCGATCTGCTCATTTTTGTTCCTATCCTTTTGTGAGGAGCAAGGGAACGCAACAGTGAAATGGGTTCCTTCCCCCTCCTTTGTCTCAATGCTGATCTTCCCGCCAAATCCCTCAACGATGGATTTGGCGATAGACAGGCCCAGACCGGTTCCCCTATCCGGTGCTTTCGTCGTATAGAAAGGGTCGAAAACCTTCCCGGCGACCTCCGGCGTCATGCCGGCTCCATTGTCGCTGATTTGGAGGATAGCCAATTTCCCGTCTGTTCCGTCTTCACTCCACGTGTTCACCTGGATACGAGGCGTGGAAGTTTCCCCATCTTTCCTCTCGGTTAAAGCATCGCGGGCATTACTGAGTAAATTCAGGATAACCTCCTCAACGGAAAAGGGATTCAGCTGCACGGGGAGATATTCCGAAAAAAGGTGCTCTTCCAGCATCAAACCCTGCGACCCCAATTGCGTCCTGAGAAGATCCACTCCCGAATGAACCACATCGTTTAAGTCCACCAGAGAAGTCTTCTCATTTCCGGCATCTCTTGCAAAAAGTCGTACGTGGTTGATAATGTGAACCATACGATCGGCTTGCCGGACGATCAGGTCGATTTTGTGGCTTATCTCCTCTTTTGGTGGGGCCTTTCCGCTTTCCATTTGCAGAAGGAGCAACTCGGCCAGTCCTCGAACGCCCACAAGGGGCTGGTTTAATTCATGGGCAATGCCGGCTGCCATTTCACCCAGGGATCGGAGACGGTCCGAACGCATCCTCAGGGTTCTTTGCAGTTCCAGCTTCCCTTCCGCCTCTTGTCGCCGGTGAATTTCATCCTGCAGCTGTCGATTCTTTTCACCCAAAATGTTCTGTTGTTTTTCCGCTTGTTTGAACCTTGCGGTAAGAAGGAGATTCAGGGTATTGTATCGTAGGAGCAATCCTGCACCCAACAGGATGAATACCGCCAGAAAGCCCGCTCCCAAGAGCATTTCAGACGGGGTTACAGCACCTTGGATTTCTTCCCTTTGAACCCACGACACCAGAGACAAAGGCATTTTGCTGATGGGAACGCTGCTCAGCAGGAATTCCTGGGGGGGGGCGTCCCCGAGGGCAACGGTGCCGCTGAACAAGCCCTCTTTTCTTTCTTGTGCCATGAGATCCGGGAACCGCTTCCGGAAAGATACGCATTCCCGGTTGGTTGGCGGGCAGATCAGCCCGCCGTCTTCCAGGGACAATGCGGATCCTTTCGAAGAAACTGCAGGCGGCGAATCAACAAAATGGTCAAAGATCGTGCCGATCCGAAGCCAGGATATGAGGAAACCGCCTAACCTGCTTCCATAAAAACAGGGAGCAATGACAAGGATATTGACCCCTTCGTTTGTCCGCTCGAAAAAGATGGCCGGCTCACCCGATTCCACTCCAGGCTGATGAAGGGCAATCTTCAGCCTCTGTTCTTCCACTGCCCCAGCCGAATCCACAAGCACCTTCCCTTCACGGTTGACCAGAAGAAAGCGCGCATAAATTCCATCGCCCTGGACCACTCTTTCCTGAATGGTTTTTTCAAGTACCTTTCCGATGACGAAGAGACTGACCTTGAGCCCGTACTGTTCAGACATGCCCATGGCCTTGTTGATAAAATAGCTCTGAATTTCTTTTGATGCAGCAATGGACCCCAGATCGTACTTTCTTTCTGAAAAGAAATATTCCAGGGCTACCGCACGTTTTTCGGAGTCAAGCCGAAAACGCATCAAGGTCGATTTTCGAAGGGCTTCTTGGCTGCGATAATTGAACCCCATAAGCAAACCGATAAAGCCCACCAGGGAAAGGCATACGATCAGGATGGCCAGGGCTGATTTGCGATTCATGCCCGATGGAGTCTTCATCTGTTCAATCAAACCCTGAATCCCCTATGGTTTCAAGAATTCGGGATAGAAAACAAAAACCGATGGATAGTATTTTGCCACAAGTCTGCGGTATGTGCCGTCCTTTTTGCACTGTCTCAAAAAATCGTTGAATGCACTAAGAAGATGAGGGGATGTCTCGGGAAAGGCGCAGGCCATTTCCTGTGTTCGCGACACCGGGCCGATGACCTTGATCTCTCCGGGCCACCGCTGCAGGGCGGTAAGTATGACAGGCACATCCATCAGGGTTGCATCGGCCATTTTTGCCATTACTGCGGGGATCATGTCATCAAGATTTTGCCCCGTCGGGAAATACTTCAATACAGCTTCCGTTTTTTCCAGGCCGTACAAGGCCGGATCAAGACAGCTGTCCTGAAGAACCAATACGCTGACATTTGATAATTTATCCTTGACGGATTGGATATCCCGTGAAGAATCTCCCGTGGGGACGACGGGCTGGAGTGGTGAATCTCCTCTGGTGACGAGCCAGACACCCGTGGGGAATGTCATCTCCGAGAAATTCACCACTTTGGTTCGCCAAGGCAGTACGGTGAAACCGGTGGCAATGACATCGCCCTGAATCGGGTGTTCCCCTGCCACCATCAGTTTTTCTCCCTCCGGCCTGACGACTTTCCCGATTAGATCCGCCACGATGTTTTTCCAGGTGCTCTCCACATATTCATATTTCACACCCAGCTTGGAAGCGAATTCTTTCATCAGTTCCACATCCAGGCCCGTCTTTTCCGCCGTAATGAAGTTTGCGTACGGAATGCCCAGATGGCGGAGTTTGCCGGACTTGAGAATCTCTTCCAGATCCCCGCCCCACGCACTTCTTCCAAACGGAACCAGCAGGCATCCAAACACCAGGAGAGCCAGTAAACACAACGAGAGGTCTCTCTTTTCCAAAATCGGTTTGGATTTTGCGGAAATCCCCAAAAATCCTTTTTTACTCTTTTCCATCATCCTATCCCCCCTCTTTTCTTAATTTTTTGCCGCAAAAAAATCACCCATATAAATGAACACGGAAGGATAATATTTCCGGACCAGCCTTTCATAGGCGCCCTCCTTCCAAAGCTTCTGAAAAAACCGATTGAATTCACCGATGAGCGCCGATGAGGATTTGGCTGCGGCCACACCCATCAACTGCGGCTTTGAGATGGGACCGATGATCTTTATCTCGCCTGGCCATTTTTGCAGGGCCACCATGGCATCGGGGACATCCAGTATGGTTGCCTCCGCCTCGTCGTTCATGATCGCCGGAGCCATTTCGCCGAGATTCTGGCTTTTCGTATAAAGTCGAATGTCTGCGCCCGCCTCGCCCAGATCATAGAGCTCAGGATCCAGACAGGTACCTTTCATGGCCAGAACGGAATGACCTCGAAGAAGGGCCTTCACCTGTTTGATATCGGTCTCAACGTCTCCGCTGGGTTTGATCGGTTTGATGGGGGAATCGGCGCGGGCCACCAGCCAGACGCCCGTGGGAAAAGTAGGCTCCGAGTAGATCACAACTTTCTCGCGCCACGGGAGCATTGTCAGGCCGTTAGCCAGAATGTCCCCCCGTATGGGGGTTTTACCCAGTACCCTGACCCCGTCGCCGTCAGGAGATACCTGCTGGCCGGTAAGATCTCCAAAGGCTTTCGACCAGGTGGTTTTCACCAGTTCATAGCGGACCCCAAGGTGTGCGGCAAAAAGCTTCATCAGTTCCACATCAAGTCCATCTGCACCGATTGGGCCTTCTCTGACAAAGTGGGCATAGGGAATACCCAGATGCCGCAAGACGCCCTGCTGGCGGATCGTTTCCACATCGGCGGCAAGTGCGTTTTGCACCAGGAGACCCAATGTCACAACCATAATAACGGCCTTGGAAACATGAAGTAAAGAATCAATCTTAGACAATTTTATACCTCCCTGAGAATTCGTCCCTCGCTCTCCATGACCTTGGAACAAAACGTTTAAACAAGAAGAAACGATGGTACTCTATGTCCGTTTGGTCATTTCCAGAACAGCCGGCCATCTGGGGGCTTCGAAATATCTTCTCCGGCAACCGGAACCAGTTAATCAACGATACCCACTTCTTTTTGAAACGCGATCTTCCTCTTCGCGGCCATCGCCATCAGAAGCTCGGTAAAACCGACTGAAACTCCATTAAAAATCCTTGAAATCGTCATCATCCAGGGGGAGCATCTTCCCGGGGTCCGGTTCTGCTGCTTTTTGAGGAAGCAACTTCCTACCCCCGGAGCGCGTCGAATCCTGGACAGGACGTCTCTTGCGGGCAGCGGCTAAAGGCACCTTTTCATCGCTTGTTTCCTTTTTTCCACTGACCAACGTTGACAGATCGCTCACCATTGCTTTCATGTCCAGGGATTGGGCACTCATCTCTTCCGAAGCCGATGCGGATTCTTCTGCATTGGCCGCCACCTGCTGGACCACCTTATCCATTTCTGAAATGGCCCGGTTGATCTGTTCAATCCCTTGGGCCTGTTCATCCGATGCAGCGGCAATTTCACTCACAAGTTCTCCCACTTTGGTGGAACTCTGGTTCAATTGGGCAAAGGCTTCGCTTGTCTGGGTAACAAAACCTGACCCGTCATGCACCTTTTTCACTGTACCTTCAATCAGTTCCGCCGTATTTTTTGCCGCTTCGGCTGCACGCAATGCCAGGTTTCGCACTTCGTCGGCCACCACAGCGAATCCGGCCCCGGCCTCACCCGCTCTTGCCGCTTCCACCGCCGCATTCAAGGCCAATAAATTGGTTTGAAAAGCGATCTCATCAATGGTTTTAATAATCTTGGATGTTTCCTCGCTTGCCTCCGAGATATCCGCCATGGATACTGTCAGTTGCTCCATCGAACCGTTGGCCTGTCTTCCAAAATCACCCACTTCCTTCATCAGGCTGTCCGCTTGTCGCGCATTGCCTGCATTCTGCTTGGTCATGGAGGACATTTCTTCCATGGAGGAAGATGTTTCCTCGATGGACGCGGCCTGTTCGCTGGCCCCTTCAGCAAGGGACTGGCTTGAAGCGGATACCTGGTCGGCTCCGGAAGCCACCTCCTCGGATCCTTGTTGAAGCCCGCTCACGATTCCATTGATCGGTTTCACGATGGACTGCACCAGCAACAGAATGACGATCGCGGCAAGCAAGACTACGCCCAGGGCAACTCCCAGGTTCCAATAACTGAGATTTCTCACCGGTGCCAGAAGTTCAGCGGTATTGGCGGAAATACCCAGGGTCCATCCCACGTCTGGAATCGTCTCATAGACCACCAATTTATCAACGCCTTTGTATTGATAATATATAAGGCCATTACCTTGGGCTAACATCTTTTTCCCAAAATCAAATTCATTCATATTTAGTTTTAAAATGTTATTTTTATCCGGATGGGCAATCAGAAGTCCTCTTTTATCGTAAACATAAGCATACCCCGTTTCTCCCACTTTAATGGGATCCACAAACTGCTGAGTAAACACATTCAGATCCACAATGCCAAATATAACCCCGGTGACCTGATCTTTCGACTTGATGGGTGCCGAAATCACGAACACGGGATTGCCGCTTCCCCTGCTTTTCAGCACTTCGGAAACACAGACCTTGCCCGCCAGGGACCCTTTAAAATAGGCACGATCTTTCACTTTCATTTTGAAAATTTTATCGTTTGAAGCGGCAACAAGGTTACCCTCTGGGTTGGCAACACCGATATCCTCATAATACTGATAATCCGCCTTCACCTTTACCAGTTCGGTGTTGGCCGATTTCCGTGCGGCTTTTCCGATAAAGGAGTCTTTTACCGCCGTCATGTACATCTTCTGGCGACTCCAGCTAGACACATTGAGTTTTTGATCTTTGATCCATGCATCTATAACTTTCCGGGTGGCGTCTGTCGTCTGTTCAATTTGTGAGACGATCTCGCCTTCAAGGGCTGTCTTTGCCTTGAAATATGACACCGCCGTGGATGTTCCCATGCCGAGGATAATCAGCAAGAGCATGGGAAATAAGAACCTGTTCCTCAAATTCATTTTCATCGTAATGTTTTTCACTCCCTTCTTTGTTTGTCCCGTTGGCTTTTCAATAATGGGGGGAAAGTTCCGCCACGAAACCGGTCCTCTCCCCGTCATTTATTTCAGCCCGCAGGTTATTCAATTACCTTGTCTGCTGATTCCAGAATCTCAAAGGGAATTTCCGCCCCTATCTTCTTGGCGATACGGATATTGATGATCAGCACCCCCTTTTCGTTCTTGACCAGGGGGATTTCGGCGGGGGACGTGCCGTCCAGGATCCTAAGGGCTGTTTCAGCGCTCCAAATTCCCTGTTCCTGAGCCACCTTCGCGTAGGTCAGAAGCGCATAGGAAGACATGAAATCGTAGGCCGTACCCGTGGGAATCCTGGTGTTGGCTTCCACAAAGGCTTTCATCTCGTCCGCGTGATCCTTGTAAAGGCCGCCGTCGCTCTCAAGGATCAACATGTCCACTTTTCCTTGAAGCTCGGTGAAACCTTTTTTCCAGTCTTCAAAGTCTTTCGCATAATAGTCCGTGACCTCATAACCGAAGATCTTTCGGTAGTTGTCGGCCTCCTTACGGGCAGTGGCGATGTCCGGAGCGATCATGCCCATACGGTCCCCTTTGGCATAGGGCCTCAACTGCTCCAGGATCTGGGGAGTGGGGGTCACCTCCAGCATGCCGGTAACATTTTTGTAAGGATATCCATACACGGCGGCATCCCAGTTTACGCCGCAGAACACGAAGGGCAGATCGGCATCTTTGAAGTAGGGTACCACAAGATACTTGGAGGCATTGTCGTCGGCGACGATCACCACATCGGGCTTGAACGCTTCGATGGTGGCTTTGACTTTTGCCGCGGCCTCTTTCTTGAAGGCATCGCCCGTGTTCCGCTTGGTGTCCATTCTGACGATTTTGAGTTCCACACCGGTCCCTTCGAGGGTCTTTTGAACCCCCTCGGCGATGCCGTCACTCCAGGCATACCCTTCGTGGTATGAATCAACAAAAAGGACCTTCTTACCGTTATAGCCCTTGGCAAAACCGGCCGATGCAAATGAGACAATAAACAAAAAACCAATGGTTATTCCTAGAAATTTTTTCACAATTAACTCTCCTTATCAAGATCAGTTCAATGTACGTTAAACTACCTTCCCCGGAAAACTCACGCGTTTCCCTTCGAGGGTCATTTTCACCCTCCGCTGTAATGTTTCACAGCTTTGGTTCGGCCTCTGCAAAACTGTTTGGAGACAAGCTTTTGCAAAATATATGCCACTATGTCCTTTGAAATCGTCCAAATCGTCCGGACACCGATACAGGGGCTTACTGCGGGAAATTTCCCTGCCTATGGACCCTGTAACCGTGGTAAACATGCCAAAACCATAGATCTGGCGGGATAAAAGAGGAAGCAACAGAATCGAAGGCGGAGGGAATGTATGCTGGAAAAGGGGGCGAAGTTCTTCCATTGGACATAATCCTGTCATTGTTTTGACGTTTGCGGATTGATCAGGAACTTGTCGCCTCCGCACCCGTTCCATGGCATCTTCTTCATTGAAACAATGCGCCAGGCAGTTGGATTTCTACACCGCCTTCTCCAAGGCGCCAACCTCTTCAATGCTCAACACCCGATCAATGTCGAGCAGAATCTTTACGCCCCCTCCCATCTTAGCCATTCCTAAGATATAGTCCGTGTTCAAGCCGGTTCCGAAGGTGGGCGTGTCCTCGATGTCGTCGCCTTTGATGTTCAATACCTCCGAGACCGCATCCACCACGATACCGATCATCACGGTGCCGGATTGCGCTTCAATTTCCACCACAATGATACAAGTACGTTCGGTATAGTCCATCGATTCCATGCCGAAGCTCAACCTGAGGTCCATAACGGGGATCACCTTGCCACGCAGGTTGATCACCCCCTTGACAAACTCCGGTGTCTGGGGCACGGACGTGACCGGCATCATCCCGATAATCTCCTTGATTTTCAGAATGCCGATGCCGTACTCCTCTTCAGCCAGGGTAAAGGTAAGATATTTCCCCTCCCTGTGCGTCATAACTTTCACTGCCTGGCCCGTTATCGTCTCTAATTCAGCCATTTTCTTTCGCCTCCTGTCTTCCTTTCGTGTTGCTTGTGAGAAAAATTTTGCATGTCATAGGGAGCCCTTCTCCCGGTTCCATTTTTCGTATAGCGGAAGCTACCCTCGTCAGGGAGTTTCTGCGTGGGAGCGAGCAGCCACAGGCAAATCAGAAATCTTCAAAGTCCTTGTCATCCAGGGGGAAGACTTCTTCGGGGCTTACCTCCTTCGGAGCGGCCTGTTTTTTACTCTTGGGCGCCGCAAGGGCCTTCGCTTTTCCGGGGGCGGTCTTTCCGACGTTTGGCGCCTTCTTGGGGGCCGGTCGGCCTTGAATCCTGGGTTGTTGTCCCGTCTTTCCGCCCACAAGGGCCGACAGATCGTCCACGTAACCCTTCATTTCTTTGGCCTGGACGCTCATCTCTTCTGAAGCGGAGGCCGATTCCTCTGCATTGGCCGCATTTTGCTGGGTCACTTTGTCCATCTCCGTGACCGCCGTGTTCACCTCTTCAATCCCCTGGGCCTGTTCTTTGGAAGCCGCCGAGATCTCACTGACCAGATCGCCCACTTTTGTGGCGCTTTCAGCTACTTTGCTGAACTCAGCGTTGGTTTTCTCCACCAGTTCGGTGCCGTCATGGACCCTCTTTACCGTGCCCTCTATGAGTTCGGCCGTGTTCCTGGCCGCCTCAGCCGCCCTCAGGGCAAGATTTCGTACCTCGTCGGCCACCACGGCAAACCCGGCGCCTGCCTCTCCGGCCCTGGCCGCCTCCACCGCCGCATTGAGTGCCAGGAGATTTGTTTGAAATGCTATCTCATCAATGGTTTTGATGATTTTTGATGTCTCCTCGCTGGCTTTTGAGATTTCCTCCATGGAATGGGTGAGGTCACTCATGGACTGGTTGGCCTCCCCGATCACCTGGTTGGCATCTTTCATGAGGCTGTCTGCCTGGGCAGAATTATCGGCTGTTTGCTTGGTCATAGAGGACATCTCTTCCAATGATGCCGATGTTTCCTCAATGGAGGCAGCCTGTTCGGACGAACCCTCGGCCAGGGACTGGCTGGCAGCCGATATCTGCCCGGAGGCGGATGCCACCTGGCTGGATCCTTCATCCAGGCCGACGATAGCCCGGTTAATCGGTTTGACGATAATCCGTGTAAGCAAAAGCCCGAGCCCCGTTACTATGATGACAAGCCCAAGGCTCACCATGGATATGAGAAGCATCATGGAATCGAACCCTTTGCTCAGCTTCACGGCCGCTGTCCCAATTTCATCCTCATAGGCGCTCGCACCAATGACCCAATCCCAGGGGGCGTAATAAATGATCTTCGCGATCTTCATTCTCGCTTCTTTTTCTCCTTTGTTCCGCCACGGGTATCTCTCGATGGCAAGTTCCCCCGGATTAAGCGCCACGCCCTTTCGGACAATGGACTGGATGAAAAGGGTTCCATCACTGTCTTTTGCATTCCATATGTTCTCCCCATCCCGTTTTCCTTCATGGGAGACGATATACTGTCCTTTTTTTTGGCCACTGCCCCCAAGAACATAGACATAACCGGTTCGGCCGATTTTCTTTTCCATGATCATTTTTCGGATAAAGGGTTCAATTTCCGCTTTTGCCAATATGGCAAATTCCTGCTTGTAGCCCGAAGAGGAAATAATCCATCCCCATGGCTCAAAAAGCTCCTGTCCAAGGCACTTGGCCCGTTCGACTTGTTCGCCCGGGTTCTTCCACATATATTCGAGGAATCCCGATGAACCCATGGATAACTGCTTTCTGATGAAATCGTGCTTTGTTAAATCGACGCCAATGAATTCTTTTTTTGGGTGCACTAAGATTTTCCCCTCCTTGGAAAGGACATAGATGTATCCGGATTTCCCTATTTTCTGGGAGAGCAAGAAGCTGGCTGCCTTGCTTTTCGCCTCCTCTTCGCTGAGGTTTCCCGCTGAAAATTGATCATAAAAAAAACGCACGCCTTCCTTCGCATTTTTTGCAATGGAAAGGCAGTTGATCCGTACTGAAGAACTGACGGCTTGATCTATGGCATCTGTCACACCTTTGGCGATGTGAGCCAGTTGGGAGTCTGCCATTTCATGAACCTCCGCATTCACCATTTCTCTCATGGCTTTTCCCCTTATTTGCGTGAGGGCCAGAGTAATAATGGCTGGAATGAGGATGCTCCCGATGACCATAACCATAATCTTTGTTTTGAGTTTCACGTCTTTAAACATTTTTCATTGTCCTCTCTTAAAAAAAATAATATCATGCCGCCTTTTCCAAGGCAGCAGCCTCTTCAGTACTTAGAACCCGGTCAATATCGAGCAGGATCTTCACGTCCCCTTCCATCTTGGCCATGCCGAGGATATAATCGGTATTCAATTTGGCACCAAAAGTGGGAGTATTTTCAATGTCCCTGTCCTTGATGTTCAACACCTCTGATACCGAGTCAACCACAAGGCCGATTGTAAACACTGCGTTTTGCACCTGCATGTCTTGGTAAAAAGTACATTTGCGGCAGGCCTCCATTTTTTCGTGGAATGAGCCCTGTATTTCGTCCCGGCACAAGGTCCCGGAGATCATCCAGCAACGATGATCCCGATTCTCATAGGCAGGACATCCATCTTTCCCGCATTCCTTTGAAATCCAGCATTTTATTGCCTTCGAGGTCTGTGCTTCCACCACAATGATACAGGTCCGTTCTGTATAATCGATCGACGCCATCCCGAACTGCAGCCTCAGGTCCACAACGGGTATTACCTTCCCGCGTAGGTTAATCACCCCTTTGACACATTCCGGAGTCTGGGGCAAGGATGTGATCGGCATCATCCCGATAATCTCCTTGATCTTGAGGATGCCGATGCCGTATTCCTCTTCGGCCAGGGTGAAGGTGAGGTATTTTCCCTCTTTTTTAGCCATACGCTCCACTTCTTGGCCTCTCTTTTTGTCTGATTCTGTCATGCTTCTTTCGCCTCTGTTCCGTATTTGATTCGTACCAAGGGTTCAGGGTATAGTCCCTGTTCCATCGCCATTCCGAGGGACTCTTTTCAGGGTTGATTCACTCCCGGGTGAAATAAGGGAGCGGAAAAGCACGGGCAGGCAAATCAGAAATCTTCAAAGTCCTTGTCATCCAGGGGGAAGACTTCTTCAGGGTTTACCTCCTTCGGAGCGGCCTGTTTTTTACTCTTGGTCCCCGCAATAGCCTTCGCTTTTCCAGGGGTGGCCTTTCTGACTGTTTGGGCCTTTTCGCGGGCCGGCCGGCCGTGAATCCAGGGTTGTCGTCCCGCCTTTCCACCCACAAGGGCCGACAGATCATTAACGTAACCCTTCATCTCTTCGGCCTGGGCGCTCATCTCCTCCGCAGCGGAGGCCGACTCTTCCGCATTGGCCGCATTCTGCTGGGTCATCCTGTCCATTGCAGTGGTGGCCTTGTTCACATCTTCGATCCCCTGGGCCTGTTCTCTGGAGGCGGCCGAGATCTCACTGACCAGTTCACCCACCTTTGCGGCGCTTTCCGCCACCTTGATGAACTCAGCGTTGGTTTTCTCCATCATCGCCGTGCCATCATTCACCCTGTTCACCGTGCCCTCTATGAGTTCGGCCGTGTTCCCGGCCGCCTCAGACGCCCTCATGGCAAGGTTTCGTACCTCGTCAGCCACAACGGCAAACCCGGCTCCGGCCTCACCGGCTCTGGCCGCCTCCACCGCCGCATTGAGCGCTAAAAGATTGGTCTGAAACGCTATCTCATCAATGGTTTTGATGATCTTGGATGTCTCTTCGCTGGCCTTTGAGATTTCATCCATGGAATGGGTGAGGCCGGCCATGGATTCGTTGGCCCCCCCAATTGCATGGTTGGCATCTTTCATGAGGCTGTCTGCCTGGGCGGAATTATCCGCGTTCTGTTTGGTCATGGAAGACAGTTCTTCCAAAGACGAAGAGGTCTCCTCCAGGGACGCGGCCTGTTCGGCTGACCCTTCGGCCAGGGACTGGCTGGAAACCGATACCTGCACGGAGGCGGATGCCACCTGGTCGGATCCCTGGTTCAAACCGGAGATGACCCGATTGATCGGTTTGGTGATGGAACGAGAGATGAGCCAGCTGCTCAGAATCCCTATGATGGCCCCGATCAGGCTTATGATGATGATCCCGGCATAGGCCTTCCCAACAATGCCTTTTGTCTTCGCCTGGGAATCCGCCTCTATTTTCTTGGCCGCTTGAGAGATGTCTTTAAGGGCCAGCTTGAAATTGCCGGTTGCCGATGCAAGGGTATGTTGCAGAGTACCAATATCGGATGCTGTTTTCAGATATTCCCGATGGATGGCAAACAGGCCGTTCTCCTTCAAAGCATCGTCTTTTAGGCCCTTAAACCGGTCTTTGAGCTTCCCATAAAATGCCTTGTTTTCTTTGCCCCTTAAACGGCTTTTGAGCCTCTTTAACCGGGATCCGATTTTCTTGTCAATTTTGGTGAACTTCTTTTCTATGCCAGGAAGACGGGCCATATTGCTTTCCGAGGTAAATGCTTGAACGAGCTCTTGCAGCTGCACGAGATATCTACGAAGCGTTGTACCGCCATTAAGTAGAAAATAGTCCCGACTAAACAGCTCCGAAAGCAGATCATTCATCCCGGCAACCGTTGCGTCCCCGGATTCTGACATCCTCTTTCCATTTTCTTCCTTTTCGTTGATCAAGCCCTTTTGCAGGCCGACAAAAACACTCAAGATCTTATCCAGTTCCGAGCATTGTTTTTTAAAGCCATGAAGGAGTTGCCGTTCCGTATCTTCTGTTTTCAGCCCTGTCTGATGTGCCGCAATGATCTCGCGGGCCTTTTGAAAGAAAGCATCCTGTGCCTGCACGACCGCTTGAGCATCCAGTTGGATATTTCCGGTCTTTAGTGTGGCGTTTAATCGATCAATATTCTCTCGAAACGCCTTTTCAATTCCGTCCAGATCCTTGGCCTGCTCCTGAATCTTCTGTTCATCTTTTAGCGTTAACAGCTCAGATAAAGCAGAGGTGGATGCCTGCATTTTTTCAACGAGCGCTCCGGTCTGTTGAAACAGGGGTGATGCCACATCCGTGAGGACCTGGATATCTCTTTTGATTTGTTCAACAAAAAACAGACTCGCACCCCCTAATCCGCACATGATCAAAACCAGGAACAGGAATGCCGTCACCAGTTTCATCCGAATACCCATTTGCCTTAGCCGACCAACTCTTCGTTTAAAGAATAACACAGTGCCCCCTTTTATCGGGTTTTGTGATCCGGTCACTTTCCCGGAATCGATTGGTTTGGGTGAAAAAACTTTATTTATTTAGGCTTAAACTTAATTATGGCAGAAGGCTCTGATATTTATCTTAATTTAATGTCGTGGGCAAACGCTCTATGTCCATGCGAAAACCATAAGAAAAAATGAAAGCACAAGTTTGAATGAAAGTCTCAATTCGCGAACAAAGCCGATAGCCTTTTTGAAAATCCTCATTTATCTCGCTCTTCCTTTCCGCTCTTGATTAGGGCGCAGGATGGACCCCATGCCCATCCTGCCCGTCCTTTTTACGACTTGGGTTTGAACACCTGGATGCGGTTGTTGGCAGTGTCCGCCACGTAGACCCATCCGGATTCTCTGTCTACAATAAGGCCGTGGATGTTTCCGAATTCGCCGTTTCCTGAGCCCTTCTTGCCCCACATGGCGATGAAGTTGCCGTCCTTGTCAAACACCTGGACCCTGTTATTGCCGATCTCGCCGACATAGAGGTTATCGTCTTTGTCAAAGGAAATACCGGCCGGGGTTTTTAATTCGCCGTTTCCACTGCCGGTTTTGCCAAAGGACTTGACGAACTTGCCGTCTTTGGTAAAGATCTGGATGCGGTCATTTTTCAGATCCGCCACATAGCACAAGCCCTGGCTGTTGAACTTGGCGGCCTCCGGATTGTTCATCTGCCCATCGGCAGTGCCTTTTCCTCCGAAGAGGAATTTGAAGTTGCCTTCGAGGTCGAAAACGGAAACCCGGTGGTTGCCCGCCTCAGGCATGTAATACAACCCGTCATGGATATCCGAGAACTCCGACTTGATGTTTTCTCCGGGTTCTGATCCATAATCGCTGAACGACTTTAGCCATTTGTACCCCTTATCGTAAATTTTGACGTACCCCGTGTTGTAGTCCGCAACAAAAATCCTGCCGTCCGGGGCGATTGAAATGCCTTCCGGCTTTTCCAGATGATAATCCTCGTCGCCTTTGCCGCCGAACCGGGCGACAAATTTACCGGTTTTTTTATCAAACACCTGGACATACCCATGCGCGGCATCGGTGGCAAGAATATGCCCGTTGCCGTCAAAGGCGAAGTCTTCAACATACCTGAACTGTCCCTCGCCCGATCCTTGCGAACCTATGTTCATGACGTGTTCGAACTGAAGGCCCCCTGCGTTAACCATGGTGCAGAGGCCCAACACCAATCCGGAGCAAAATAGTGAAACAAACGTTTTTCTTTTAGACATGATATCCTCCTTTTCTTCCTTTTTTTTGTGAGCGTTAACTGGTTGGTCTAAATACCTTGCATACTGCTTCATCGTCTCGTCCTGTTCTGCCCTCCCCGTATGCTCGACCCATGTGGGTCAAGGGCCAACCTCCTTTCTTTCTGAGAACAAAACCTCATTCACCAGACATTCCTCCCAATGGATTTCCGGCCTCTCTCGCGATTCTTCCTGTTGGTGTTTCGTTTTGATGCCCGTTTCTCAAGTCCGAGCTTGATGGAGTTTCTTATCGATTCCAGGGTGAAGGGTTTTTCCAGGTAGTCGCTCACTTCAAGACGTATGGCTTCGATAGAACTCTTCGTGGCGCCTCTGCCCGTGATCATTATGGGAACGATTTCAGGAATCGTTTGCTTAATCTGTTCGATAACCTGAAGACCGTCCATATCCGGAAGACAAAGATCGGCAATGAGGACATCGTAGTCTTTCCGTGATCCGAGGAGTATGCCGCTTGCGCCATCGCCAGTCACATCCACCTCATAATCTGCTGATGAAAGTCCCATGCCCAGGGCCTTTCGTATGGAAGGATCGTCATCTACTACCAGGATACGGTGCATGTTTTTTCTCCAAAAAAAATCGTTCTCTCGCGGGGAGGCAAACAGGGCAGGGTTATGGGAAAATCCGTCATCTTTTTCTCTGGGAGCCTTGCAGCGCCAACCTCTGCGTTCTCACGGCCTGTTAGTGCATCAAGTATGCCAATAACGTTTATAGAGGGCATGAATTATAAATGTGTTGTTATTACAACAGGTTAATATAGGTAGATAGGAGATGATGGCGACGTGCCGTCCTGGAGGGAATAGGAGAAATATTATCAGAGAAAAATTCGGGAGAAGGAGTGCTTTGCTGGTTTTTTGATGTGAAATCGGGTACTTGAATGTCTGACAAAAAATGTCATCAAATCATGAAATTTCTCGGAGATTTCATGCACTGCGGCTTTGTCCCACTTAGAGGTTCGATCTGCCTTGCAGTCCCAATTTTTTGATCCGGTATCGCAATTTGTGAACCGGCAAATTCAAGAGCTTGGAAGCCTCGGTCACATTCCCGTTAGTCCTGCTCAGGGTCTCCTGAATGATGCCCCCCGCTTTTTCTCTATACTCGGCGCCGACCCCCGCAATATCGAATTCAGCCTTATCCTCCGGGATATTTTCAGACTCCAAGGCAAAGGGGAGGTGATCAGGATGAATAGTGCTCCCGTTTTCAAGCAGAATAATCCGCTCGATTACATTCCGGAGTTCCCGTACATTTCCGGGCCAGGCGTAGCGCATGAGCAGCGTTTTTGCTTCCGACGAAACCTCCGAGAACCTCTTCCCGAATTTGCCGTTATAGATGGAAATGAAATGCTCCGCGAGGAGGAGAATATCATCCGATCTATCGCGAAGCGCCGGTACCTCGAGTTTCACCACGTTTATCCGGTAGAAAAGATCCCCCCTGAACAAGCCCTTTTCAACGGCCTTTTCAAGATCGGCATTGGTCGCTGAAATAACCCTGGACCCCAGTGGGATGGCTCTGGTCCCCCCAACCCGGTAAAAGGCCCTGTCTTCCAGGACACTGAGCAATTTTGCCTGGGACGAAAGAGGCATGGCGCCGATTTCATCCAAAAAAAGGGTCCCGCCCGTTGATTCTTCGAAGCGTCCTTTTTTGCCGTCGGCCTTGGCGCTCGTGAAGGCGCCTCGCTCATAGCCGAACAATTCACTTTCCACCAGGTCCTTGGCTATGGCGCCGCAGTTGACCGTCACGAAAGGCCCCGGGGCTTCCTTTCCGGAGTAATGAATGGCCCTGGCCAATACCCCCTTGCCTGAGCCGCTTTCACCTGTAATGAGGATTGGCGTATCCACGCTTTTGGAGACCTTCCTGGCCATCCCTACCATCGCCTCTATTTTTTTGTTCTTTCCGATGAGATCAAATTTGTACCGGTCCATTTCGGGATGTTGTATGACCTTGATCTGGTCCTTTAACTGCTTGTTCTCGAGGACGTTTTTTACGGTCAGAAGGAGCTCTTGAGAATTGACGGGTTTGACCAGATAGTCATGAGCCCCGCATCTTACGGCCTCTACGATAATCTTGACGTCATCAACCGCTGTCACCATAATGACCGCGGCGTCGGGGTCCATTTTTTTCATTTCATGCAATACGTCCATCCCGTCCATGTCGCGAAGGCCGATGTCAAGCAGGGTGACATCCGGACTTTCCTTTTGGAAAAGTCTCAGGGCTTCCGAACCCTTTTCCGCCGCGACAACCCTGTACTTCCCCTCAATGGTCATCCGCAAGGCCTTCAGCACGCTCTTCTCATCATCCACAATCAGAATTGTTGCAGCCATCATTTCTCCTTGATCCCTCATCCCAATTCTTATTCCAACGGCAGTTCAACGGCAAAAACCGTCCCTTCGCCCGGATCACTTTCCACGTAAATAGTCCCTCCATGGTGTTCGATGATTTGGTGTGATATGGCCAGGCCCAACCCGGTTCCCGAGGGCTTCGTGGTGAAAAACGGATTGAAAATATTTTCCGTGTCTCCGGACCTTATTCCGGGGCCATTGTCCTTTACCTCCATGGTGACGACCTCTCTACCATGGTTTCGACGGGATATTTTTTTTGCAGTCGCAATCTTCAGCACCCCGCCTTTGTCCATGGCTTCAACGGCGTTCAGGACCAGATTGCTGATGACCTGCTCTAAACCGACTTCGTCCCCTTTTACCGGAGGGAGGGCATCTTCCAGATGCAGTTCCTGTTTTATCCCCGATTTTCTGAGTTTATCAGACCACATTTTTACCGTCCTGCAGATCAGGGTGTTCACCCCAAACGTATTCGAAGAAATGACGGGGGGTCTTGCAAAATCGAGAACACGCTTGATAATTTCGTCTACTCTTCCAATATTTTGGCTGAGTTCAATGAGGATCTCCTTCTCCTGATCCGTATGCTCAAACTTCGATTCATCACATAATATATCTAAAAAGAGTCGCATGCTTGCCAGGGGATTTCTGATTTCGTGGGCAATGCCGCTGGAAAGCTGCCCCAGGGAGGTGAGGCGATCCGTTCGAATGAGTTGATTCCTGATCTTGTTTTTTTCCGTAATGTCATGGATACGGATAATAGCTCCTTGCACGCCATTCTCATTGAGATAATATACATCAATCTGTTCTTCTCTTGAATTCCCGGTAATAGATTTTCTTTCAAAGGTGATATTACCCGTCATGTTATCGTGTAAGCTGATTTTACAGCCTTCACAGGGAGATGATCTCCCAAAAAATACCTCATAACAGGGTTTGTGGAGTCCTTCGTGAAAGGTTTCTTTATGGAAGTACTTTCTCGCGGCTTGGTTTAGCCCTCTGACCGACAGGCCCGGTCCCAGCAGGATCAAGGGCTCAGTGATCCCGTCAAACACCGACCTTAAGATCTGCTGGCTTTCCCTAAAGGCATCCTCGGCCTGTTTGTGTTCGACAATTTCTTCTCGTAGCTTCTCGTTTGCATGAGACAACTGGGCAGTCCGTTCCTTCACCCGTTCTTCAAGATTATTATTCAGTTTGTCCAATATCGCCAACTGACGTTCTGTCTGCTCGAATAACCCGCTGTTTACCAACGCTACCGTGAGATGCCCGGCCACGGTGGTGATGAGCCTGATCTCCCTTTCTCTGAAATGAGAATCCTTCTCTCTCCTACCCAAAGCCAAAACACCCAGAATTTGCTTGCGATGAATCAGGGGAGCAAAAACAATGGATTTTATGTTGAACCGGCTGACAATGCCCTTGATGCCGCGCGTGCGGGTGTCCAGCAGAGCGTCTTCAATGACCACTGCTTCCCGGCTTTCAATGGCTTCCTGAATGCCGGGGTGGTGCTTTAAAACAATGCTTTCCCCAACTTCGTGGATAGAGGCATTCAATGCATCATAACCGGCCTCAATGACCCCGCTTTTTTTGGTCTCATCAAAGAGGATGATAGCACAATCCGGAATCCGCAAAACTTCGGATATCTTTTTAACGGCTTTCCCCGAGAGGGCCTTTTTATCAAGAGACTGATTGGCGGTCGTGCTTATGGCGTTGACGGCGGACAGTTCAAGGTTGGCCGTTTTCAGCTCACGAGTCCTTTGCTCTATCCGCTCTTCCAGGGTATCTTTCGCTATTTTCAGTTCATGAATAAGGTCTCTGTTCTGAATTCGCATTCTGCGTTTCTCAAAGGCCCGCTGTACGGATATAAAGAGATGATGGATCGTTTCCAGTGGTTTGGTCAGGTAATCAAAAGCCATTCCGTCTTTTAAGGATTGAATGACATTATCTACGGTCGCAAATCCGGTCATGACGATGAACTCCACATCCTCATCCATGTCCTTTATCCGCCGCATTACCTCCAGGCCGTCCATTTTGGGCATCCGGATATCAGTGACCACCAGCCCAAAAGACTCTGATTGAAAAATCTCGATCGCCTCCGCGCCTCCTGGGGCGCACCGGACCTGATACCCCTCTTTCGTTAAAGCCAACTCGAGTGAGCGCAGGATGTCACGCTCATCATCGATTACCAGAATCTTTGGGTTTCGGGTTTCGGGTTTTGGTTTGTTCCTTTGAGGCATGATGTGCTCTCCTGGGCAAAAGGCATGATGAATCACGATGTGATCACCTCCATTTTCAATGAATCCGGGCAAAAATACCAGTTAGCCGGCGTTTTGGACCTCACTCCATGTCGCAGGATCTTTCCTGTTTTCATAGTCCTGTCGAATACGTTTCAATAACAACATGGCGCTTTCTTTCACCGGTACTTCCAGGAATTTAGCCACACGTTCCGCCGTTTGTGCAATCCCTTTGCCTGCCATGCTCTCGCGGTATTCGGGGAGAAAAGGGACCTGTTTTTTGATCGAGCGGCGGACGTGAGGGTCATCGAAGATGAATCCGAAATAGTCTACTTTAAGAGAGAGGGAATTCTCCAGACCACTGTCTATTTTGCGAGATATCTCGATTTCATCCGGATGTTCCCCCATGTTGAATATAATCCGGGGTCTGAAATCTCTGCAGAGAGCTTCCACTCTTTTCCCTGCTGCCTGGTCGATAGTTGCGATCTTTGAACCGAGAGCGCTGATGTTATTTCGTTGTTCGGTTATGGGCTGTTTATACAAGGTTAAGAGCAAATCGCGGATTCTCTGATCTCCGGCAAAGGTTCTCTCAATCAGACGTAGAACGAAATGCTTCAGAAAGCCAAGCATATTCATGATGGAAGGATACTCAGGCTTTGTGACAACGAGGCCGTAACGGGAAATTCGGAAAAAATCGATGGTATTAAACGATGTCCCCGCCCCGAGATCCAGCAGGATATACTCTGCAGGCAGTTTCTTGACCTTGGAAATAAGACGTATCTTCTGGGCGTAGGGAATGTTGGCCAAGAAAGGGCTCAAGCCGTCGCCCGGTATAAACCGCAGGTTGGGTATAACGGTCTTGACCAGCAGTTCTTCAAGCTCTGCGCTTCGTGCCTTCAAGAAATCGCCGATGCCGGGAAACCGGTTTGGGAGACCCAGAAAAGAATGGAGATTCGACCCTCCCAGATCCATATCTACCACTATGGTAGAGTGCCCCGCCTCAGCGAGGGCAATGGCCAGGTTGGCTGTGAGAAAGGTCTTTCCCACTCCTCCTTTCCCGGAGGCGACCGGTATGATTTTGGGCATTGTTTTCATCTTTTATCCACAACCCGACTGTCCTATAGCAGGCGGTCCATATCCAATAGAATTTTGACGCCACTCTCTGTCTTGGCCATGGCCAGGATATAGGTAGTATCGATGCCGGCGCCGAAAAATGGAGTGTCTTCAATTTCCGAGGTCTTGATCTCCAACACCTCTGTAACCGAATCCACAACTACCCCGACGTTGGCGAGAGTACCGTCAACAACCTGCTCCAAGACGATGATGCAGTTCCGCTCCGTAGCGTCAACCTCTTCCATCCCGAATCTCAGTCTGAGTTCCATTACCGGGATCACTTTGTCTCTCAGATTAATGACCCCTTTGACGAACGGAGGGGTTCCCGGCATGCTTCTGATTGGCAGCCTCCCGATGATTTCCCGGACATTGTAGATATTGATGCCGAACTCCTGCTTCCCAAGCGCGAAGACAAGGTACTTCCCCTCCATGCTCAGCATCGACTTGTCCGTCTTTTCTCTTCCCGGTGCAGCGTGACGCAGAATTTCGATGACTTCAGCGGGCGTATCGTGGAGCCTTGAAGACAGGCTGTTCACTTTCAGGTCTTTGCAGGCCGCTTCCGCAAATTGCGGGTCGATAAATTTTTCCACATCGATCAAAGAGCCGATGCCCATCTTCTCCACCATATATCTTTGCATTCTGTCGATCTCTTCGAAAGACGGAAGCAAGTCGCCCGTTTTGATACCTTGGGCTTCCGTGAGGACGTTTTTGAGAACCGGGACTTTCAAGCCCAAAATTTTTTGGGGGTCTAAAAATGACACGGCTATTTCCGCCGCCGTTTCCGGCCTGGTCTCGATAAATTTGCCCGCCTTTACGAGCATCTCCGTGAATTCATAAACCGCATCCGTGTAAGGAGCGGAAAAATCATCTCTTATGGCCACCACGCAGCAGGGGTGGTTTTCCCATAGCTGGCTTGAAAGAAACTGCAAAGTCGCAATCCCCGAAGCAATCGATTTTGTGCCCAGAGGCTCTGCCACCATAAACCCGCAGGCATCGGGGTTGCCGCGAAGAAATTCGGGCATCTTGACGGGGGCCACCACCTCAAAATTCAGATCAATGTCTTCTCCACCTGCCATGCCCGATTTGATTCCGATCCTGCTGAAAAACATATGGGCAAGCATATGATGAACAGACATCTTGTGGGGAATCAAAAATGTTTTTTTCTTGAAGAAATTCTGGAATGGTTCTCGGTATTCGCCCTGTGTACTTCGTACGCATATGCTGCCGCCTTTGTGGGCGAGCAGTACCATTTTGATGGGAATACCAAAATTAAAAAGGTCCATTGCCATCGGGGCAAGAATACAAGCAGCATCGACCATACCCTTTCCCAGGGCTTCCTGCACAGGGTTCCAGCCGGGCATACACAAGGTTTCGAGTTCAAAATGCCTGGGGGTCAAGTCACCGTTTTTGATAAGGTGTTTTAGAGCGCCCAAAACCAGATGATCCGTGATCTGAATATGAGCAATCCTCAACCTCACTTTTCCCGATACCGTTTTCCTCGGAGTCTTTTTCTCTTGTGGGAGTTCTTCTTCCTTCTCTCCCTTGCCGAACGCCTGGTCAATCTTTTTTTTCAATTCATCCGCGTTGAAAGGCTTGGCAATGAAACCGTCTACCCCCGCGTCAACGGCCTTTTTTTCCTGCTTCATATCCCCTTCACCCGTTGCCATAATAAAGGGGAGTTTCTCAAACTTTTCATGGGCACGCATCCACACCAGAAGTTCATACCCGCCTTTGTTCGGCATGTTCCAGTCACTGATAACCAGATCAATTCTTTCTTCGGACTCGAGCTTCAATATTGCTTCGTCACCATCCTTGGCTTCCAGGATATCTTCAAACCCCAATGATTTAAGCGCTTTCAACTCGATCTTCCGCATAACAGCGGCATCTTCAACCAATAAAATTCTTGGATCTTTGGGAGCATTTAACATATTGTCTCCTCCGGAAATTTGGAACCTCATGCGACACTGTGTCAGCTAATTATTGGGGCTCATCGGATTAACGTGATATTTTTGTTAGTTGTCGAATAGACCATACTCAGATTCCAGGTGTCAGGTGTCAGGAAAAAACCGGTCTGCATTCGTAAGATTATACGTAATAACAAGTATTTGTGCTTATCATAGCAAGAAAATGGGAATAGTAGGTACTGAAACCTGACACCCGAA
>Ga0075112_1000095_pt1 | contig 41477 bp, 38 predicted proteins | sample AntAceMetag02UKF_FD_69783 | JGI IMG/M metagenome (GOLD analysis project Ga0075112, IMG submission 69783) | Saline lake microbial communities from Ace Lake, Antarctica - Antarctic Ace Lake Metagenome 02UKF | ecosystem: Environmental > Aquatic > Non-marine Saline and Alkaline > Saline | place... | reverse complement strand
ATCATAAACCTAGAAAATGCCTAAATTATAGAACCCCTTATGAAGTTTATCACTGAATTGACCTTATTTTAACTAGGTAATTTAAAAAAGTGGTGCATTTTGCTTGAAAATTAAAGGTTTCTTTATAATAAAAAAAAACTCTCTATATTTCAAGAGAGTTTTTTCTTTATATCATAAGATAATTTTTTAACCTCAGGGTGTTACCATTTTGTTTATAACAAAGAACACTAGCATTATGAACATCCACGCTAAACCTAAGAAAATAAGTCCAACTGCAGCTTGTTTCAATATAGTGAATCATTTTTTGTACTTGTCTTCATCTCAAGCAGCTGTAATCATTATTATACCTCCATATACTAATATGAACATAGTTATTACTGCTAGAATAGTCATCAACCAACCAACTCATCTTTTCAAACTAGTAATGAAGTCTTGATTGTTTTCTCAAGTTTCAGCTCCTGATAATCAAGTTTCTCCTGCGCCTTGTTGATCAAAAAAGTCTGCAGCATTAACGGTGTTTAAATTTAAAGTGAATACTCCAATAATACTTCAAATCAAAGCAATAGAGTATAAAATAACTTTTTTCATAATTTGTTAATTAAATTAATAAAATGTTTTTCTTAATTAATATGTTAGTAATTTATATAGAGTTAGCATTTAACATTAAATATGTTGATCCTACTTCGGCTTTTGGTTTTAGTTCTTTCTCTCAAACCATTATAGCAATCACATAAAAGACTAGCATAATAAACAACCAGGCAAGTCCTATATATATAAGTCCAACGGCAGCTTGTTTCAATATAGTGAATCATTTTTTGAACTTGTCTTCATCACCTGCAGCTGTTATCATCAATATGCCACCATATACTAATATAAACATTGTGATTATTGCCAGGATAGTTACTAACCAACCAAGTCATTTCTTAATGCTTATTAAGAAGTATTCTCTAGGTTTGGAATCATCAGATCATGGTAAGTATAAATCATCAGCGGTCTCTTGAACTAGAAGTCAATCTGCTAATACGACACTTGTATTCAAAGTAAACACACCTACTATAGCTCATAACAAAGATACGCTATATAGTATAAACTTCCTCATAAGCTTTAGTTAATTATTAAATACAACCTTTATATTAGTTTTTTAATTTTATTTTTCAAGTTAATTTACAACTTTTAATTGACATTAGATTAGTTTAAAGGCTAATTATATATTATAAAGCCCAAAATAATCCTCTAAAAGTATATAATAAAGCTTGAAAACGGCTGTTAGTATAAATTCTAATAAATATATTCTTTTTTTGAATTATATAATATATATTCTTTATTTAGACTTTAGGTAAGCAAAAACAATAATAGCAATAAACCATAAAAGAATTATTAAATAAAATTTTATTTGAAAAGAGCTTTTTATGGTTTTATGACGGAAAACAGTCATTCATAATAAACTACCTATGAATCATCATAATAAAGAAATAAAAAATAAATGATTTTCTTTTATTCTCCATTTTGATTTTCTTGCTTTATATTTATCTATACCAAAAGCTAAAAATCATATAATATTTATAAATAAAATGTAATATATTACATATGGCCACATATTGATACTACGAAAAATAAAAAAACAAATTGCATTATTTTTTTTATAAGCTTAAATTATTGTTCTGATACTGATTTCATTTTTTTAGCATCAGCCTTGAAAGAGGTCAATATATCAGTTATTGATTCAGTAGCCTTTTTCATTTGTCTAGCCCATCTATCCCGTTCTTCAATTACTTTTTGAGTAGCTTCTCATGATTTGGCTGTATTACTAGACATAGCAGTACTATTACCACCATCGTTACTTATATTTGATGATTTATTTAGAAGTTCTACTGCATCAGCTTGTCAATTAGAAGGTATATTATTTAATGACACCGATGTGCTATTGAAATTATATTTATTTCTTTCTAAGGCATTATTTATATTATCATCATATGTAATACCATAATTAGCATAACTTCTATCAAAAGCATTTTCATTAGCTTTTTTTATACTTTTATAATTTTCTTCTGAATTTTGTGTAAAAATTTGTTTCTCAGCAAGTATTATATTAAAACTTAATATATCTTTTAATTTTACTTTTTTTAATCTTATTTCCATAAATTCATCAGAATATTCGTGACGAACAGAAAAATGTTGTTTAGTATGAGTAAGCGCTCCATTGATAGCATCTACAATTTCTTCTATACTTTTTACTCTAACGTCTCATCATCACTTTCTTGTTGGTCAATCTGCAGGAACTAATGATAAACATATAGATAGTAATTGATCATCATCTCCCCAACATGATTTTTCACCTCATCAAGATGAGGATACTCCATCTGAACTTGATCCGCTATCACTGGCAAAACTTCCTAAAGATAAACTTCAAGCATCTCATGAATCTGTTTTTCATCCTACAAAAGAATCAAATCATAAAGCATTATACCAAGGACTAGAACTAGCTAATGTACTTCAATCTCATCATATAAAATTAGATAAAGTACTTCATCCTGAAGAACCACCTCATCATCCTCATCCACCTCCTCAGCTTGTAGTTCAAGCAGAAGCAACTCAAGTAATTTTTTCTTCTATACTATCATCTAAAAAAATAAGATTCAATCATGTATTAAAACAATCTTGTCATAAATCAGGTCATCCTCAATCAGTAGTTCAAACTCATCATCCTCATGAGGAACCACCACTACTTCATCCTCCTCCACCTCCACCTCATCATCAAGCTATGCTAGTTGCGGTAGAAGAATTTCATATGTTTTTATATTGAATATTGGTATAAGAATTTTTTTTACTTTTTGGAGATTCATTTAACTTATAATCAGTTGGTAAATCACCAGGTGTTTTATATAATATCTTCTCTATTGACTCTATATCATTGTATAAATCAAAACTACTATCTTCTAGACTTCAGTTTTGATATTGATCCTCCCCTATTATTCTATGTTCCATATAAGAAACACTATTTGATATTGATGTTTGGTTTGATACATAACTAGAAACACTTCTTATGCACTCATTATAAAATCAGGATGCACTATTTTCACAAGTATCTCTAAAATCATTAGGATCATTAGCTTCAGGATCCCAACATTCAGGATGTTCTTCCATAAATATAGTATTACAATGTTTGATTTGTCATTCCAAAATTTCCTGTATAGTAGCACCATCTACTCCAAGTTGAGCTCCCAAGACATCTAAGGATTTTTGATAATTTTCATTTGTAGTTTGTCTAGATACTTTATATGCTTCTTCATACAAATTACCTCCATCAGCAGCCTTTGTTAAACTATCATCCAAAGAATAAGAAAAAGAAGGAATCAAGAAGAGTAATAGAAATAATAAATAACTAATTCTATATAACATATTTAGACATACAAATAAAAGGATTTGAACATAATATTTCTTATTATAATAATCTAGATTACTAAGTCAAAACTTTTTTCTATATTTTTTTATTAAAATAATAATTAAAAACAAATTATTTTAATTCCCAATCTTGATATTAGAAGATTCTATATTAGATATAGTCTACCATACCAAGACTATTTTCTTAAGACAATCATTAGATAAAGAAAGTTACAAACTAGGTTCTCCTAAATCTATAATAGACTTTAAATATAGACTTAATATACAAAATAATATTTATGCACAAAATCTTCTTGATTATTAGCTAAAGAAATTACTTTTCTCTTGAATATAAAAACTAAATCTTTATCATATTTAACTGTCTCAATAACTTTTTATATATAAGTAAATTAGATATATAAAAAATTAATTAGATTTAATTAGAAAAAATGAACTACTTATAATTCACATTTACTAGCAGATATAGGGCCACTATTTCAATGAAATTTACTAAAAACTAACCTAATGAACAAGAAAAAAGCATTTACGCTTACAGAGTTGATAATAATAATGGGGATATTAAGTGTTTTACTAGTTGTTTGAGTTACATTATATCAAAAATGGATAGGTAATAGTAGAGATACCAAAAGATTAGCAGATTTAGAAGTTATAGAATCTGCTCTAAATATGGATGCTTTCTCTGCAAGTAAAAGATTGTCTCCTGATGATTATATAGATATTACACTAAATGGAAAAACTATAGCTTACCAATGATATTTTGGTGAAGACCTTCATAAAAAATTATGAATAAATAAAACATTGAAAGATCCTCTAGATAAAACATACTATACATACTATACTAATAGTGGAAAAACTGAATATCAATTATTAACTTTTGTAGAGAATAAAAAAAGACTTATATTGCAATGAAATAATGCAGTAAATATTAGTAATTTGAAAGATAGATTCCCCTTCATAAAAGGAGATGACTTATGAATGTTGATAGACTACGATAGTTACAATCCTATCCAAGAAGTTGCAACTGGAAGTTTTGATATAGCAAACACTACTAATAATAGTATATTTTATATAAATCAATATATAAGTTTTGATGGTATATGAGAAGTTCTAGTAAGTGCATTTGCAACTATAACCAAAGAAAATAAGTATATTAAAGGAGATTCTAATCTTATATGATTATTTGATTTTGATAATATAAGTGGAAGTTGATCTAATGATTATAGTTCTTATGGACACAATGGAATGATTTTAGGAGCTACTATAATAGATGCAAAATTAGGTAAATGATTAGAATTTGATGGAATAAATGATATGTTCAAATTGAACGTAGATTTAAATCAATGGTTGTGAGAAAGTGGAACAATAACTTTATGGATAAAAACAACACAAGTTTGAAATAATACCGCATGGACAGCTCCAGGTATAACTTGATCTGAGAGTTCTTGAGATGGAGATGATATATTCCGGTGACGGATAGATGGTTCAGGTTATATCAATATAATGGCTGGTAATGATGCAGGCGCTAGAAGTAATCAACCTATCAATGACGGAGAATGGTACCATATATGACTTAGTAGAGACCATATAAGTGGGGAAACTAAAGTATATGTAAATGGCGAATTAAATGAATCTAATATATCTGAAACTGGAACTAAATTAACTCCTTTTTGAAGTTTTGGAGTAATAATAAATGATGGAAACCCAGATGATAGTGATGATAAATATTTTAAATGAAGTATGGATCAGATAACTATATATAAACGTGTACTATTAGATAAAGAAGTAAAACTTATATATGATTATTCCTTAGAGAGAGATTTCTAATTTCCTAGTTTTCTAAGTATAGATTGCTCTAGCTTAGAATTAGTATAAAGCACAACTAGATACAATAAATATATTGATTAATCTATTTTTATAAAATATTTTTTTGAAATGAAATTCGATGTTTTAGAAAAGTTTCCAAATTGGGTAGATATTAAAAAATCTTGAATAGAACAAGCTTGATTATGAGTTTATTCTAAAATAAATATCTCTAAAAATACAACCGTATGAGAATATATAGGGAAAATAATGGATCCTGATGATTTTGATAATAAAAAATCCCATCATGATTATGGATTTTCTGTATATGATAAGGGTAAAGTATTGTTTGTAATAGATTCTGCTAATAAAAAATATTGAAATTGGACTAGATACATAAATTGTGCTAGAAGTTCCAAAGAAGAAAATGTATATTTCTATCAATATAAAAAAAGGATTTTCATAAAAACTTACAAAGAAATCAAAAAATGAGATGAATTATTTGTATGGTATGGTAAGGAATATGGGGTGAAGTTGAATGGGGTAGATATCTATCAATAATTTAAAGAATTCTTACGCTATGTTTTTCCCCTAACGGGCCAGAATTGAATCAAATCACAACAACGATAGCCGGTTTTTTTAATAATGTTGTGATAATATATAGAACTAATTCTTGATAAACATAAACTACAGAATTCTTTAAATTATTTCACTGTTTGGGGCGTTTTTGTTTAGGGTTTTAGCGGTTGAGATTTCTGGATTCGTTTCTGGATTCTTTCTGGATTCTGTCGTGGAACAATCCCCAAGGGGATTATTAGATTTCGTTTGAGATTTCTGTATTCGTTTCTGTATTCTTTCTGTATGTTTTCTGGATTCTGTCGTGGAACAATCCCCAAGGGGATTATTAGATTGTGGTTGAGATTTCTGTATTCGTTTCTGTGTTCTTTCTGGATATTTTCTGGATTCTGTCGTGGAACAATCCACAAGTGGATTATTATGTTGCGGTTGAGATTTTTTTCTCTTCCTAAGTGGTTGACATAAAAAAGTTTTTTGTTATAATATAATTGTGTGTTTTTATGTCTGTAGATATGGCTATAGATAAGATAAAATCCAAAGATTAAGATATAATATGTTGAGCTAGTCTACATCACGAAAGACCAGATGGTGGATGATACCCATATGGTATGAAATGAAAAGAAATTCCTGATTTTGCAAAAATAGCTTCTATAGCAGATACTTTTGATGCTATTACTTCAAATAGACTTCATGATGTGGCTAGACCTTTGGATGTTGCTGTAAAAATATTATTAGAAGAGTCTTGAAAACAATTTGATAAGGATTTAGTAGATATATTTGCAAAGGAAACTATCAATCAAAAATCTTTAGATAAAGTCTCTAGAGATGTGGACAGTATATTGAGAGATTTAAATAGAAAGTTTGAATTAGAAGAAACTGATATAGTGTAATTTATAAGCTTATAGTATAACTATGACTCAGGAGCCAATAATAAAAGAGTTTGTATTGAATTCTAAATGTAAGTGAGGGGAATTTAAAGTATGAACAATAGTAGAAGATCAACTTATCTTGACTATGGAGCAAACAGCTGAGGATTTTTTAAGGGAAGAATTATGAGGAAATAGTGTTGATTTTCAATTGGCTAAAAAAATAATAGAAGCTTCAAATGGAGAATTAGATTGGAATGATTTTTTGCAAATTGTAGATATAGATAATGGTAAAATCAAATGAATGTGATATCTTATCGTTGATTGAGTTGATTTTAGATGAAGTAATATTCAATGAGAAATAGCAAACAAAATAGCAAAGTGAGAACTTAATTTATGAGGGAATATAAAATTAGGTGGAGATAATGAAAGTATTATGGATTTATTAGAAAATGAAGAAATCAAATGAGATTTAGATCTAAGTGATACTAGAATAACTTTCCTATGAAAACTAAAAAAACTTATGTGACATCTTAATTTAAAATGAGTAAAGTGGTTGAAATCCATATGATGATTATCTTATGTGCATGGTGATATAGAAGCTCAATGAGCTAATATTGATTTACAAATTGATATAGTACGTAAAATTAGAGATAATAAATTACAAACAGATGCTATGAACTATTTATGATGAGATACAAGTAATTTAACAAAACTATTTCAAGAAAAAATACTAAAAGTAGGTTTAGACTTGAAATGAAGTAATATAACTACTCTTTGAGAATTGGAAGAAGTTAGTTTTTTAATTTTACAATGATTATATACTTTAGAATCAATATGAAATTTGAGTAAAGTTGAAGGATTTACAGACTTTATATGAGTATGAGTAAAGGCTCAAAAAGAAGCAATTGATAAATTTCATAAATGAGAACTGGAAATATGAGGAATTCCACTTTTTGGTTGAGATGTTGAATGAATAGAAGAACTTTTGGAAATTAAAGATATTCCTTGAATTTTATCTTTTACAGGGGCACCAGAAGATATTCAAAGAATGTTTATAGAGGCTATAGAATCAGGAAAATTGAAGATAAAAGAATACGCAGATTTTGATGAAAAAATCATAAAATGATATGATCAAACTCCTTATAACTAAAAAATTTACTGTTTAGAAAAATTAAGTAGTAAGAAAAAAGCTATTAATAAGTATTTCTTAGTGCATAAAATTATAAATTTCACATAAAAAAAAAGACCAGTTGAATACAACCAGCCTCCACAATGAAATTTGCGGAAGGACTGAATACTTGATGGGAAATGCCGCATCAGATAATATAACAAGTGTTTGCAATATTAACTAATATAACATATTAAATCACATCCAGTCCCTCCTGTTCGTTAGCCTTTCTGGGTAGTCAGACATAACTAGTAAGAATTTTATTAACTTATTTTGTTTTTCCCCTGTTAGGATTAAACTATGTATAATGTTTTCAACATCTTTTTCAAATGTTTTTAACAATTCTGTGATAGCTTTTGGTTATCATAACTTGAAAAGCTTAATTAATTTGAATGTAAGATTTCTTTCGTATTCTCACGTCAAAGGTATGTTTTCAGATATTATTTTTGCAAATTCTTGGAATTTTTCTCTTTCTATTACAGTATATGTAGATGGATAAGATTTTATTACAAATACAATATTATATGGTTTTTCATCTTTCAATTCTATATTGAATCATTCTATTTCTCCCCAACCATAATTTTTATCATCTATATTGATGCCTATATCACTCAAAACCATGGTGATTTTCTTTTTTGATACTATATATACTAATACAAAACCTGATATTATAATAGAAAAAAGGAAAAATACGGAGAATCAAGCACCAAGACCTCATCTAATAAAAGAAAAAACTATCAGAAAAATAATAATAGTTGCTGTAATAATATACCACCATTGACTCCTTTCTATTATTTCTCAATTATACGTTTGAATTTCCATCTTTATTATTTTTTTCAACTAAAAAATCTTTATAAGTTTTCATTCTACCATCATAATAATCTGTAGGATTTGAAAAAAATTTCAATTTAGCTCTATATTTGAAATATACATTTACATATTCCATTGCAGAATCAAAATCCTGCATCTTCATAGCCATAGATACTAAATCAAGTAATATTTCAGCGTCTAAAGATCCATTTTCCAAAGATTGTTTTAATATTTCAAATCCTTTACTTTTATTACCAGACCAAAATTCACTAAGTCCATAAATTCTAAGAAACTCTGGATTTTTTGGGTTATCTTTCAAAGCTAATTTGATAAATTTTCTCGCATCATCCCAAAGAGTTTTATCTACGGATATTACAGCTTTTATATAATATAACATAGTTTTATCTATACTAGGATTGTTTGCGTGCAATAAAAAATTGACAGGTTTTTCTGCTTTTTCTAACTCCCCTTTTACATAATATATATCTACCAATTGCAATAAAGCTTCTTCATTGGTGGGATCAGACATCAAATATTGATTTGCTAATTGGACTGCCCCATCCAAAGATTCGCTGTCTCTTACTTTTTGTATATCATTCCATATAGGTCCAAAAGAAACCTTTTCCATTGTTCAATATGTTTATTGTAAATAAATGCTTTTCTAATTTTCTTATAAATTAAGTTAAAGGCAAATTAATCTATATCTTATGTTTTCAGAATATTATTATTATATATAAGTATATAGGATATATTTTTTATATGAATTTATTATACAGATACTACCCCTAATTGTCAAATATATTTTTATCTATTTTTATTAACTGATTATTATAAGCAATATTTCTTTTAATGTATTATTTTTAATAAAATGTAAAGATAATTTTATTAAATTATGATAAGATAATGATTATTATATACGATATATTATATAGCAGATACAGTTATATATACTATATAAAATCGGATTAATCCCTTAAATAAGGGTTGAAATACGATACAAGTTTATTATACTTATATTAATCTTAATTAGTATATACTATATGTTTTCATCTTTATTGGGCTTATTATACTATATAATATATATCTTTATTTTTATCTTTATAACATCTATTATTAGTATAATAATATTATTATTTATTCTTCAAACTCTTATAAATTATATTTATTTCAGTATTTAGTATACAATATTTTATTATTAAAACACTTATAAATATGAAAAAGTTTTCAAAATTTTTTACAAAGTTTTTTATTTTTATTTCTATTTCTATCTTAAGTGCCTGATTTGTAAGTGCAACTTGTACTTTAGATGAAATTACATCACCGACTATATCGGGTTATGTAAATGGAAACAGTTATCAAATTAATTTTACTACTACAGAATTAGTTGCATGAACTTGTGCTGCAGATGCTGCTCAATTTGAGGCATGGTATATCTATGACGATAATGATGATTGACTCTTCAATGATCAAATTTGGCAAAGTATAGGTACTGTTTCTCCAGGTGGAGAATTAGCTGCATATACTAGATCATGGGATACTACAATTTTATCCGATGGAGATAATACAAGATACAAAGTTAGAGTTACTTGTGCATCCAATTGTAGTGGATGACCTAGTTATCTTGCAGGAGGAGATATTGATACTACTATATGAGTAGATAATACAGCTCCTACTATGAGTACTTTAGAAACAGTAGATATGGACTCAAATGGTCAAATCGATGCTGTAAGAATTACTTTTACAGATACTGTTGGTAATCATATCAAAGATTCTACAGTAACTGCATCAAATTTTGATGTAAATGGATACAGTAATGAAGTATTGGTTACCCACTGAACTGTATCTTGAGATGCAGAAAATGATAATATTATAGTTATCTGATTTGATGAATCTGGAACTTCAGATACTGATGCAGAACCTACAGTTCAATATACTGCAGGAACTCTTACAGATAATTATACAGATGGGAATGTAGTTTTGAGTTTTGGACCTACAGCTTCTGTAGATGCTGCACCTGCTGTTTTTGTTGCAGTAACGAATTATGATGTTACTACAGATAATGCTACAACTGCTGGTCAAAATGGTGAAAATGATGAATTTTACATTAGATTTTCAGAAGCTGTAGATGATTCTACAATTGTTTGATATTTTATGTGAATAGATCATGACAATAATTTAGGTTATTCATATGCAGGAATTTTAAAACCTGTATGAGATGTACAACATGGACAAACTGATGTTGTAGATGATGAATATATAACAGTAAAATGAGCTTCTGAGCTTGAAGGAACAAATAAAATTTCAATCCAAATCAATGGAGCTGAATTCCAAGATTTAAATTGAGTAGATAATATAGCTCAAACAATCTTATATACAAATACTATGGTTTCTGATGCTGCTGCTCCACAAATTATGGGAGTAGGATATCAAGATACAGGTAGTACTGCTGATATCAATGAAATAATAGTAACTTATTCAGAAGATATTACTTTGAATGAATGGGATACTGCAGATTGGTTAATCACTGCAGGAACTAATGATGATTTTGTTGTTAGTGATGAAACAGCTGCTGCTACAACTTGAGATACAGTAGTTCTTACTGTAGACTGGACTGATTTCATAACTTGAGAAAGTTGAACTGAACCTAGTTTAGAATATGTAGCTGCTGCATGAACAGCTAATTCTGTTCATGATGGAAATGGAAATGATGCACCTGATTATGGAGCTACAGCAATGAGTGATGAAGCTGCTCCAAAAGAAATACAAACTTTTTCTATAGATGCAGATGGTGATGGTGATGTTGATGCAATAGAAATTAGATTTACTGAATATATAGCTGATTCAGAATTTGATGCAAGTGCAATAGCTGCTTGGACCATATCTAGTGATAGTTGGACTACTTCTGATACTATAGATACTTTCTCTACAGAAGTAAGTGTAATAGCAACAGATACAGATGCTGATGATAATTATATTAGATTGAGTTTTACTCCTTCTAATGTATTATGAACTGCTGTTGTTAGTCGTGCTTATAATAGTGGATGAGAAGATATAGTAGATTGAGTAGGAAATGTATTGACTACATGATATACAGGTACTGCAACTGATAGAGCCGCACCTGTTGCTATATCACAAGAATATCTAGATACAGATGCGGATTGAGATGTAGACCAAATTCGTATATATTATTCAGAAGAGATAGATTATAATCCTATAGGCTGAGCTGGATCCAATGGGGATTATACTATAGTAGATAATGATGTTGCTATAAATAACTGATGAGCTAATCCTTCTTGGGTTGCATATAATGGTAGTAGTAAAATAGTATATCTTACTATAAGTTGAGCTGCTGGTGATACTTGATTTAGAGCTGCAGAAGCTGTACATCCAACAATAGCTTATACTAATATATCTACTAATGATATAACAGATACAGCATTAAATGTTTCTGTTGATTTTACAGCTAAAAACTTAGAAGATAAAGCTGCACCTGCATTCTTAGGTTCTAATGCATCTACAGTAAGTATTTGAGATGGAAATGGAAATACTGATTATATAAATATGTATTACTCTGAAAGAGTGATACTAACATCTCCAAGTACAGATAACTTTACAGCAGAAGATGTATCATCAAATGAGATTAGTATCACTAGTTTGTGACACGGAAATCTTATTACATTAAATTTAGATACAACTGATGCAGATCAAACAACTGCACAGCTTCAAGTTACAGCTACAGGAGGAATTATTCAAGATTCTATTTGAAATTTAAACTTATCATGATTAACTGATGAGCTTATCACAGATGGAGCTGAACCGATAGCTATATCAGGAAATTATCAAGATGCTCTTGGTGATGATGCAATAGTAGATCGTATATATATACAATTCTCTGAATATATAGATATATTGGCTAGTGAGCCAGGAGATTGGAGTCTTACATGAACAGATGCAGGACTTATTACAATCAATCAAGTTATAGATATGGGAGATAATGAATTATCTCTTCTAGTAACTTGACCTGCTGATGATACTAACCTTGATTTATATATAAATTATATAAATGATGGCCATCTAACTGGAGGTACTAATGATACAGTAAGAGATGAAGCTACAAGTCCAAACTTTCTAGCTGACTTTACATGATTAGCTTTAGATGATGAAGCTGCTCCTGTATTATTAACTTCAAGTTCTACGACTAGAACCACTTGAGATGGTAATGGTAATGTAGAACAAATGTTACTAATGTATTCAGAAGAAGTAACATTTAGTGGAACTGTTAGTGATATAACTATATCTACAGTTACAGGATGAAATGAAATAGATGTTGATTCTATTAGTTTAAATCCAGTAACTATAATACATGCTTATTTATCAGGTAGTGATGTAGATCAAACTACAGCACAAATGGATGTAAGTTATGGTGCCACTATAGTAAAAGATGGTGATGGAAACTTTGCTTTAGGAGAAACTAATACTGATATTACTGATGATGCTGAACCGATAGCAATTTCAGGAAATTATCAAGATATTAATGAAGATGGAATAATAGATCGTATATATCTACAATTCTCTGAATATATAGATATATTGGCAGATGAACCAGATGATTGGACTCTTTGAGGAACAGATGCTTGATCTGTTACAATCAATCAAGTTATAGATATGCTAGACAATGAAATATCTCTTCTAGTAACTTGACCTGCTGATAATACTAGTCTTGATTTGAGTATAGATTATACTAATGATGGAGAAGCAGCTGGTACTAATTGGACTGTAAGAGATGAAGCTACAAGTCCAAATCTTCTTGCTGATTTTACAGGATTATCTATAGATGATGAGGCTGCTCCTATATTAATTGATGCAGATTATGAAGATTCTGATTCTGATGGAACAGTAGAAAGAATAAATTTAACTTTCTCTGAAGACTTAGATGATGATGTTGCTAGTTTAACAGGTAGTGATTTCACAGTAACTATAAATAGTCTTACTACTGGAGAATGAGCAGTAGAAATGGTAGAAAGTTTAGATACTTCTACAGCTGATGATGATTCAGTATTTATTTACTTTACAAATGGTATAGTAGATAGTACAAATGAAGATTATGAAATAGCAATAGCCGCTAACAAAGTATGAGATGCAGATGGAAACTTAATGTGAACTGTATCAACTACTAACGCTGATGACGCAGCAGCTCCTGTTGCAGTTTCTATAACTTATTCGAATAATCCTGCTGATGATTCAGGAGATACTATTATTACAGTAGTAATGTCTGAAGATGTTTCAGGATGAGTAGATCCAAGTATAGCGATAAATCAACAAGGTAGTACTGATATATCTGCAACTACAATGACTGATAGTGGAGACCATATGACATTCACTTATAATTATGATGTTCATCAACATGATGGTACAACTTATATAGATGGTGAAGCATTTGTTACTATTTCACTTGCTAGTGATGGAACAAATGTTATGACAAACGATACATCATCTTCTTTCATTATACAAACAGTTAGTATAGAAACTAATGCTATAATGGTAGATAATAATGATGTAGAAATAGATGACAATGTTAATATAACAGCTGAATCTATAGCTAATATAGGACTTGTAACTGATATAAGACTAGTAATTACTAATCAATCTGATGATAGTACTTGTACAGTCGAATTATGAGTTACAGAAACTTCAGATAGCACTTTAGGTTCAGATAGTGAAGAAAGTGTTAGTTATAGTTTAGATTTAGATGATTCAGTTACAGCTTGTGTAGAAACATGAGCTATAAGTGACTTTGTTGTAATAGATACTGATTATAAATTATCAATTATATGACAAGATAGTATTGCATCTAATTGGGAACAAATAGATGGAGATAATTCAGCTATTATTACAGTAAGTGCAGACACAGCACTTCCTGCTGATACAACAGCTCCTATATTGACTATGGGAACTTTAGATTCATTATACGAAGAATCTAATGTACCTGCTAGTTGGACTGGGTCTGCAGATGAATCTGGTACATTGAGTATAAACTGAGTTCAAACTGCTTATACATGATGAGATACCATTACTCTAACTCTATCAAATACAATTGGTGCTCATACATATACTGTAAAAGTTACAGATGCGGCTGGTAATTATGATGAAGAGATTGCTTCTTACCAAGTAGAAGCTGACCCTGTTACTCCTGATACTACAGCTCCTATATTGACTATGAATGGAACAATAAATTCATTATATGAAGAATCTATTGTACCTTCTAATTGGACTGGGTCTGCAGATGAATCTGGTACATTGAGTATAAATGGTATAGAAACTACTTATACATGATGAGATACTATTACTGTAACGCTATCAAATGATGTTGGAGCTCATACATATACTGTAAAAGTTACAGATGCTTCTGGTAATTATGATGAAGATATTATCTCTTACCAAGTAATAGAAGATTCTATTACTCCTGACACTACAGCTCCTGTATTGACTATGAACGGAATTTTAGATTCATTATACGAAGAATCTAATGTACCTGCTAGTTGGACTGGAACTGCAGATGAATCTGGTACATTGAGTATAAATGGTGAACAAACCGCTTATACATGATGAGATACTATTACTGTAACTCTATCAAATAATATTGGTGCTCATACATATACTATAAAAGTTACAGATGCGACTGGTAATTATGATGAAGAAATTATTTCTTACCAAGTAGAAGCAGATCCTGTTACTCCTGATACTACTGCTCCTATATTAACTATGGGAACTTTAGATTCATTATACGAAGAATCTCTTGTACCTGCTAGTTGGACTGGGTCTGCAGATGAATCTGGTACATTGAGTATAAACTGAGTTCAAACTGCTTATACATGATGAGATACTATTACTGTAACTCTATCAAATGATGTTGGTGCTCATACATATACTGTAAAAGTTACAGATGCGGCTGGTAATTATGATGAAGAGATTGCTTCTTACCAAGTAGAAGAACAAGTGAACGATACAGCTGCACCAGAATTTGTAAGTTCTACTCCTTCTAATGCAGCAACTAATGTTTCTGTAACAGCTTGAGAAGTTATAATAGATTATGATGAAGTTGTTGCTTCTTATGATTTCAACAAAATGAAACTTCTAAAAGTTTCTGATGATAGTTCTGTTTCATGAACTAAAACTTCAGTATGAAATCTTCAATTCCGTATTTGATATAATACGTTAGAATATAATACTTCATATAAAATCCTTCTTGAAGAAGGTGCAGTATCTGATAGTAGTGCTAACGAAAGTGTTGAAAAAATAATTTACTTTACAACACAAAGTGCTACAGCGCCTACTATTACTAAACTTGCTGTAAATGATGTTACAAATGCAAAAATTGATATAGAATGGACTACAGATGTAGTTGCAGATACTAGCGAATATAGAATAGGAACATATGCTTATGGATCAGATACTCAAGATTGGACTGCTTTAGGTTCATGAGATCATGATATAAGTGGAGATGGTGTTACTTTAGATGCAAATAGTACTTACTATTACCAAGTAAGATTCATTAAAGATGGAGAAACAACAGAATCTGTACCTATGGAAGTTCTTACTGCAAGATGAGTAAACGGTCTTTATGTAGACGGTATTTCTACTGTAAAATCTACAGCAAAATATGATGCTACAAATCCTTGGATAAATGGATGGCATTTTAGAATGTGAGTTACATCTGATGATTTCGATGAAGATCAACTTAGAATGAAGTTAGATAATTGGGTAAGCGGTTCTAACGCGCTAGCAACTTCTAACAATGTTTCTATAATAGTTTCTTCAAATGGAGACTCTCATAACGAAGCTACTATTGATGCTGGAACTATGGTGGAAACAACATATGATGCTGGAACTACTATAGACATATCAGGAATTTCAGATAACGATGGAAATATGCCTGGAAAACAATTGTATATAGATATTTATGTAAAGATACCTAATGGACAAGAATCAGGTTCTTACTCTACTTCTTATGGAATTGCAAACCAAGCAACTGATACAAACTGGGGAGATTTAGATTAATCTAATAAAAAATGAGGAAGGAGAATAAATCCTCCTTCTTCTCTTTTAATTAAATAAGTAAAAATATTATGAAATTATTTTTATCAATATCTAGTACGGTATTACTTGTATTTACAGGAATATCTGCTTTAGCTTGAGAAGTTACATGAGATCTAAATACTTGAGTTGAGACTTGAATAGGTGGAGAAGTAGTAGGAGAACCTACAGCGGATCCAGTAGCAGGATCTTATAGCTCTACTCAAAGTGTTACTCTAAATTCAGAAGCTCCTTATATGTGTTATACAACTGATAGTTCAGACCCTTCATGTAATTGGTCTGATTTGACATGTGCTACATGAACTAAATATTCTAGTCTATTATCAATATCAAATACTACTACAGTAAAAGCTATAGCTTGTTATCAATGATGAGAAGAATCTTCAATATGAAGTTTCACATATACAATTTGATCTTCTACTTCAACTTGAGGTGGTTGATGAGGATGAGGATGAGGATGAAGTAGTCCAATTCTTACTTGTAAAATAGAACAACTAGCTTGTAGTGATAAATGAATTATTTATAGAAGATCAGGAGACTCATGTAATTGAGGTGGATTATGAGATGTTTGTACTCCATGAGAATCTCTTTATGATTCTACTGGAACTTGAGACAATGAATGAAGTGGAGATTATGAATATTCTGCAGATGATTATACTATAGCAATGATATATCAAAGTATGGAAGATAATTCTTCTGGAGATACTTTGAAACTTATGAATAAAATAGTAGCAATCTTTGAAAAAATGACTTTAGAATTAGTTTCTATGTCTGAAACCTCTGATAAAATAAGAGAACTAAAGAATGAATATTTCAGATCTTTCAATGATATATTATTACATGCTTTAGACTATAGGGAAACTAAAGATAAACAATATAAAAAGAAAGCTCAAGATGAGTTAAAGGATTGGATATCTATCAAATGAGAATTAGATGAATATATAGATAGTTTGATTACCATAGAAGATGGTATCTATATACCAGTGGATAGTAAATTGAAATCTGTATTCTTACAAATACAAAAGATTCTTTTTGCTAGAATAGACTCATTGAAAGCTTTATGAAAAATAAGTGACAAAGAATATGATGAGTTTACAGAAGCTTATAACAAATTTGTATTTGCAGTAATTATTTTCAAAAAAGAATGATCAGATAATGCAAAAAAAGTTTGAAAAGCTCAAATAGCTATTATATTAAAATTCTATAGCAAATAGAATAAATAATATATTGTCTATGAATTTCAAAAAACTCCTAGCTCAATTATAAGCTAGGAGTTTTTTTAATTAACTATTCTCGTTGAGAATTAAGTTAAGATTTTGATTTGTGAAACTCTTGAAAAAAGAATAAAGCTTTTCTTAAATCCTCTCTTTTTTCTTTTTCTACCCATTCTTCCAAATCTTGTCTTTGTTTTTTTATTAATTATCCGTAGGGAATGACTTGTAGCATTCTTTATGAAATTTCTCTTACATAACTTTATCTTCTATCTCTTTCTTTACATTATCTACAAAATTATCTACTGAAACCTCAGTTTGTTCCTTTGTCTTATAGTTTCTAACGGCTACAGAGTTCTCTTTTTCTTCCTTCTCACCTACTACCAATATATAATTGATGTGAGCCTTTTCTGCGTTCCTTACCTTCTTGTTTAGACTTCCATTAGTAAAATCTACTTCAGTTCTAATTCCAGAAGCTAATAATTGTGAATTTACCTTCTTTGCATAGTCATCAAATTTTTCTGATACAGGAACTAGAATAACCTGTCTTGGAGCTAACCAAAGAGGGAATATACCTGCATAATGTTCTATCAAAACAGCTATAAACCTTTCAAAACTTCCTAGTAAGGCTCTATGTATCACATATGGTCTTTCCTCTTCACCATCTGCGTTTGTATAAGTCATATCAAATCTTTCTGGTAAGTTGAAATCAAATTGGATAGTACTACATTGATGTTCTCTACCAATACAGTCTTTCAATTTGAAATCTATTTTTGCTCCATAAAATGCAGCTTCTCATTCTTCTATAGGTGCGTTTAGGTTTCTTTCTTCAGATACTTCTTTCAGTATATTTTGAGTTGTTTCCCACATAGCGTCATCTCCTACATATTTACCTCCTTTTGGATCTCTAAAAGATAGATATGCTTGATATCCAATTCCAAAAGTCTTCAATATATTTAGTACGAAATCTATAACCTTAAGCAGCTCTTCTTTTACTTGATCTTGTCTACATATAATATGAGCATCATCTTGAGTAAATCCTCTTACTCTAGAAAGTCCTCATAATTGTCATTTCTTTTCATATCTATATACAGTACCTAATTCCGCCCATTTCAATGGGAATTCTCTATAACTTCTAGGTCTTGTATTGTATATTTCTACATGGAATGGACAATTCATAGGTTTCAATAAATATTGTTCCGGTTCCTTTGCCTTTTTTCCTGCCTGAGCGTCTTCCAGTGTCTGCCCTACTTCCATAGCAGGATACATACTATCAGAATAAAAACCCCAATGCCCTGAAGTTTCCCAAAGTTTTTGATTTCCTATATGAGGAGTTCTTACAAATTCATAACCTCCTTTGATATGTTCAGCTAACCAATAATCTTCTATAGATCTCCAAAGTCTTCATCCCATAGGTTGCCACATAGGAAGTCCAAGTCATACATTATCTGAAAAACAGAATAACTCCATTTTCTTTCCTATCAATCTATGGTCTCTCTTTTTTGCTTCTCTCAAGAATGTAAGATGGTCGTCTAATTCTTGTTTGTTATTAAATCCTATACCATATATTCTAGTAAGCATTTTGTTATGTTCATCTCATTTCCAATACGCTCCAGCTACTTTTGTTAGTTTGAAAGCTTTTGCATCTATATCCAAAGTCTTTTCTACATGAGGACCTGAACACATATCATCAAACATAATATCTCATTGTTGTGATACATTTTTGTAAAAACTAAGTTCTGTTTCACCTTTTTCTTTCAAATCTTCTGCCATTTCTAGCTTGTATGTATCTCCTTTTTCTTTCAATTTTGCTATAGCTTCATCTACAGGAAGACTATACTGCTCTATCAATTGATTTTGTTTTACAATCTTTTTCATCTTCTTCTCTATTTCTTTTAGGTTTTCATCAGAGATTTTTTGTTCTCCAAAATCTATATCATAATAAAAACCATGTTCTATATCTGGCCCGATAGCCAATTTTACTTCATCTCCATATATACTAACTACAGCTTGTGCTAATATATGTGATAAAGAATGTCTTTTTACTTCTATGTTCATTTTTTATAATTTCAATAATAATAAAAATATTTCAAAACTCTAATATAGTAATTATTAATTAATAATTTTCAAAACTACTAAAACTATTAGTAGGTTTTAGTTTTCACCGTGGCCGTAGCCATTACCGTGACAATTATCAATTTAATTAGATATTTTAAAATCATTATTTTGAAGATATTAATCTCTAAATCATTTAGTATGTATACTTTATATATATTTTTATTAAAAAATCAAACTTATTTAGTTTATTTATTGAGTAAAATTTCTTCTAAAAAGATAGAAAATATAAAAGATTTTACAAAAAAGACTTGTTTTAAATGATTTTTTTACTATATTTAGGTTTAATTATAAATTATTTTAATAATAAAAACAATAAAATGTTGTTTACTCCTATATGATGAAGTATAAAAGATAATATATCTAAGAAGCCAGGTAAGGCTAGTGTACTTATTATTGAAGATAATGAAGTTTTATCTGATATGTACAAATTTAAATTAGAATTAGATGGGTTTGATGTGGTTGCAGAATATGATGGTACCAAATGACTTAAAAGACTAGAGGAATATGAACCTGATGTTATACTTCTAGATATTATGATGCCTGGTATCAATGGATATGAAGTATTGGAAGAATTGAGAAATTGAAGAAAAATTAAATCAAAGATTATTGTGTTCTCTAATCTAAATGATCCAAAAGATAGAGATAGAGCTGTTAGGTTATGAGCTGACAAATTCATTTTGAAAGCAAGTCTTACACCAAAAGAACTTATTGATGAAATCAAAGAAATATTAAATCTTAGACCTGAAGATTTGAAAATAAGGTAAAATTAAAGTTTTTATAGAAAAAAGTTTTAAAATCATTTGCAATTTAGGGAAAAATAACTATATTGTGAGTTGTGTCTTTTTGCCCAGATGGTGGAATTGGTAGACACGCTAGACTCAAAATCTGGTGGCTTCACGGCCGTGAGGGTTCGATTCCCTCTCTGGGCAATTCAATTTGAATAGAAAAAACTACGAAAACATCTTGGTGTTTCGTTTTTTTTTATTATAAAATAAGTAGTTCTGACTTTAGTAAATTATACTTTACTGGACCAATCAAGACTTCGTGGGAACCTAAGGCAGTCCTGTATGGAATTCCGCAAAAAATCATTGATTGAATATAGTAATCTCCAATCACGAAAAAGCCTTTGATTGAAATTCTCTATTCACCAATCACGAAAAAATCATTGATTAAATATATCAATCCTAGAAAAAGAACGAAAAAAATAATTTTAAACTTTATATTAATCAAAATGCCAAAAACTAGTACATCTATCATAAATATAATATGCCAATGTGGACAAAATATTACTAGATATAAAAAGAAGAAAAAAGGTCGTTTGGTTAGAATGTATATAGATGGTATATTGGAGGATAAGTGTAATCTTTTTTTGAATAAGAAATTTGAAAATGGAGAATCAGTACACTGCCCTAGCTGTAACAAGAAAATAGGTCATATAGATATGTCAAAAGCAAATCTAGCTTTGAAAGTAAATCAAGGATGAATTAAAAAAATTATTACATAGTTTATTAAACTATTAATACAAAGATAAATTACAAAGATAAATTATAAAAATAAACTAAAACGGTAATATACAAAACAATATTTATGCGCAAAAGATTCTTGATTATTACCTTATAATTTAAATTACCCTTGTATTTTTATAAAAATTAACTAAAAATTGGAGTAATTAATTTTTAACCTGAAAAGAATGTGATCTAATAAAATTATTATAAAAACTACTAAACAAATAGAAATAATCAGAGATTCTGGTAAATATCTAACAGAATTACTTTATCTAGTTAGGGATTTTGTAAAACCTTGAGTAGTATCTAAAGATATAGAAAGATTTGCAGAAGAATATATCAATAAAAATAAAGTAAAATGAGCTTTTAAATGATACCAATGATTTCCAGCTAATTTATGTATATCAGTAAATGACTGTCTAGTACATGGAGAACCATCTAATTATATTATGCAAGATCAAGATTTATTAAAAATAGATGCAGGTATCAATTACAAATGATGAATCAGTGATGCTGCATTTACTATGATAGTAGGTTGAGATAATAAAAAGTCTGCTAACAAAACTAATCTAGTAAAAACTTGTAAATTAGCTTTAGATAATTGAGTAACTAAAATACAAATAGGAAATAGCTTATTTGATTATTCGAAAATAGTACATAAAACTACTATAGATAATAATTTGCAGGTTATCAAAAATCTTACTGGTCACTGAGTATGAAAATTAGTACATGAGGCTCCTCGTATATACAATTATCCTGTAGAAGACTCTAGAATGATCACCATAAAACCAGGTATGGTTCTAGCTTTAGAGCCTATCATAGCTGTAAAATCAAAAAAAGTTGTAGATATAAAAAAATGAAAATGGGATTTAGTAACAGAAAAGGGAGATTTATGATCTCAATGGGAATATACAGTAGCAATTACAGAAAATGGAGCAGAAATTATAGCTGGGATAAAATAAAAAACTTCGTGATTATAAATCATAAGGTGAATCACCCTCAGGTGAGAGAGGTGTGCCCTGGGGTTCCTATCTATCTCTAGATATAGATTCTAGCTAAAGCCAAAACAATTTAGTATGTTCTACTATATAAATCAAAATTATAGTTACAGAAGTACCAACAACTAATCATCATAAAACTTCTACAAAAGTATGTCATAATCTTTCTTTTAGAAAGATTTTTTTCATATCGTCAAAATCTTGGACATGTAATAAACTTTCCAAGTCTATTCTAATTCTATTTATAATTCTAGCATGTTTACCTGCTTCATATCTTACATTACTAGCATCATACCAAAATAATATACTAAATATTAAACTTATAGCAAATTCTGGTGAATATATACCAAATTCATTCATAATAACTATTATCAAGCTTGCAGAAATACCTGTATGTACAGAAGGAAATCATCATCATACAAATAATTTTTCCATATGGAATACTTTATCTTTCTGGTAGTCAATAATTAATTTTAGAATCTGTATAATTATAGCAACTACTATGGGTATTAAAAATAATGGTATACGCATATTGTGATTTTTATTAAAACCTTTTATTAGTTAAAAGGTTATATAGTAAAAGATATAATGTATTATATTCAAAATTTTCTTAATTTAATCAGCTTTTTCTTCCTCTTTTATATGTAAATAAACTCAACTAGACAAACTACTTATATCTATCATATAAGCTTTTTTATAATGTTCTAACTGTGTTTTTAGTATAAATAAGTTTTCTATCTGTAAATCTAATTTTTTTTGTAAATCAAAGTAAATCTTTTTCCCATCTGCCATAACTATCAACTTCTCTCCTCAAGGAATAAAAGTAAATTTTGCATCTGTATCTACTAACTCTTTTATTCAAAAAACAAATTCATCTATGGTCTCAGGAGAGGTTTTGTAAAAAATACCTTGCATATCTCAAGTAGCAAACTCAGCAAGATCTACTATATTATTTCCAGATAAAAACAAAGCATTTCATTTTTCCAAATTAAAAAAATTTTCTTTATCATATACTACGTAATCATTGATAACCCCACTAAATACAAAAAGAGGTTTTTTTAAAGAAAAATCAATATAGATAGTACTAGCTCATTGCTCATGGAAATCTACATCCTCCAAGAAATAAAAATTGGATAGTAAATCTTCTTTAATAGAATTAAAACTAAAATATTTTAACTCTAATGTATTTTGCCCAGAAAATACTTCTTTGGTATATTCTAAAACATCATCTAACGTTAAGTATTCAATATGTTCTTTTGAAAAAAGTGATTCTTTTACTGTTTTTTCAGGAGTATCGATATAAACATTATAGCCTATTACAACAAATCCTAAAACAATAAATAAAAAGAATCAAATTATTAAATACATAAAATTATTCCTAGCAAAATATGATAGTCTTTTTCATGTCTTTTTCCAAACTGTATTTTTCCTCCTTCTTCTTTTATACTTCATTGGTCATTACTATTCTTTACACATAAATACAGATACTGAATTAGGATCATCTTTGAAATTACCTGATTCTATTACCTGTTTTTTTGTTTTGTATATTATTCTACTACTATGTTGGTCTTTGTGAGTCTTATTTATTGTAAAGAATTTCATATCATCAATATAAGAAATTAGTTCTTTAGATATTTCTCCTTTCAAAAGAAACTTATTTCCCTCATCTGTTTTTTCTACATCTAATATATAATGTAAGTCACTCAATTCCACTCATTTTTTCCCTATTTTTTTACAATAATGTATCATAATATCCTTTACTTCGGTAGATTTATAATTAGCATTACTATAAACCATAGGTGTTAAATCTCAACTAAATACATGTAGTTGTAGTTTTTTTCCATTATTATAATTTATATCCAATATTTTCTTTCTAATAAATAATACATCTACATCTTGTATTTTTCCATTTTCATATCATTTTGGTACTGGAACAAGTAAATTTTCTGTAGGTACAGTAGGAATTACAGAAGATATTCTATAATCCTTATTAATTTTAGAATTATATACAGACATATCTGTCATAACCATAAACTGTGCAAGATCTGATAAACCTATTAGATTAGAAGTTATTTTGTTATTTATAGTATCTACATTTACAAAACTACTAAATATATCTATATCCTGTTCTTCTTTTCCTACAAATAACTTTATTTTTCATAGTTCTAAAAGAGTATCCATTGTACTTTCATTAGATTCTACAGTAAATAATGTTCATCTAATAGCCATAGTAGTACCATTTCAATTATTAACTTCTACAGTTTTCTCAGTATCAAATTTTACCATATTCAATAAAAATTTCCCTGCTACTAAAGATATTTTCATATCATTTTCATAAGGACTATATTCATCTAGTTTGAAATCGACTACTCCACTTTCATTTGGTTTGATATAAATCAAACTTCCATCGGTATATACTAATTGTAATTCATCATCATCATTTATATTACCATTTATAGAAATATTCGCAGGTAACTGAGTGTTTTCATTTATAAGTAAAGTTCCTTCTCATGCTGTAAGGTTTATATCTCTTCCATTTACATTTGCTGATAATACACTGTCTTTTCATAACTCATTTATAAAAATCATAGGTCATTTTGTAGCTCCTGGATAATAAGGAAGATTTTTACTATTGTTCAATTCTACCATATTAGGACTATCATAAGCTCTTATCATACTTTTTGAATTATTCCCAACTAACTTTGTTACATAATCAAGATTAAGATTTTTTTCTAAATATCATATTTGATATTTTTTTCTATCCTTAGTTACAGCATATTTGTAACAAGTTTTGATTTTATAGTCATTTCCAACCTTTGGACTAAACTTAGTATGTACACTTTTTGCTTGGAAAATTGCATCATCTATAGGTAAATCGCATATATCTCATTGTATAATATACAAATCTTCTATTTTATCTAAAGAAATATTTCTATCTTCCAAATGGATTTGTTCATTCTTTTTATTCAAAAGAATCAAATCTCATTCTGGTATAGGATAGTTATTTGCATATTCTTTCTCTATATAATTCTTTAGATAATCTATATCGGTAACTGTTGTTTTATTTTCCTCAGTTATGGTTTTTTCATCTTGTACTGCACCATAAAAAGAGAAAATCAAAAATCAAACTATAACAAGTACAAACGTAGATAGTAGAATCTTTTTCATTTTAATAGTTTTATACGAATAAATTTTTTATCAATAGGGTATATACATAAATTTATTTACTTTTTTCTCTTTTTGAACAAAGTGTTTTTTACATCTCATATAGCAGTTTTGAAATCACTTAGAGCATTAGTCATTTTACTAGTAAAACGATGAAAAAAACTTTTTCCTTTTTTGCTCTTTGTAAACTTTCATAGACCAACTATAGCACTTCATATAATAGCTCAAACTATTATTTTATTAACTGATTTTTTATTCATCATTTTAATAACTAAGTTATTATTTAAATTTTACTATAGTAAATTTACTATATTAAATTTACTATATTAAATATAGTAACCCTGTTATTATACAAATTTTTTTTAGCTTTTCAAATAGAAAGTTGATATTTTTTAAACTTCAATTTACTAAAAAATTAAAATTTCCTAACTTTTTCAGTTTTTTTCTTATAAGTAAATAAATATAGATAGAATGCAAGGTTTAAATAACTACTTACTAAATAAGTAAGTTTGTAAGTATAAGAAAAAACTAATGGAGGTATTAGTATGGAAATTTTTATTGGATCATGGCTTGCTTTTGGTATACTATCTATAATCTTATGGAGATTTTGTATTAGAGTTCCTAAGAGTATATTCTTTTATAGATGGTTACTCTTTGGTGGTATTATAAGTTTGTTTTACTCTGTATTGTATATGTTGTTTAGAATTCTAAATCTTGCATTTATTAGTTCATTCAAAACTTTAATTCATATTGGTATATTCTATTTTATTTTTACTTTAGCATCCTTACTTTCTATCGTAATATTAGGATTCGCTATTATGAATTTTGTTTGAACTTTTTAAAAAAGACAGGGATTTTCCCTGTCTTTTTCTTTTTTTTAGATAAATAGTGTTTACTAATTCATTCTCGTTTTCTTTTGCTCCAGAGGAAAAGAGGAAGAAATGAAAGAAAGGAGTAAAAGAAAGGAAGAAATAAAAGAAGAGAGTAAAATAAAGGAAGAAATAAAAGAAGGGAGTAAAATAAAGGAAGAAATAAAGAAGAAAAAGGGGAAAACAAAAAAACAAATATCACTTCTTTACTCAATAGTAAAGTAGAGGAATAAAGACTTATTGTAAAAGTTACATTTTCTCTTGAAATTCATATCTTTTTGTTTATACTACAATTACTCCAGAAGGAGATGTGTATGGATTACTATAGGATCTATGATAAAGATACCCTATACAATCTATCTAAGAGATTAGAAAACCTTTTCACTGAATCGCTTTAGAAAATTGAAACTATTTCGCTACACTCATATTTTCAAACTCTAAAGCTGCTCCGCATAACTAAGCAATCATGAAAACTTTCAATTCTTCAAGCTTTCATTGTGGCTTAATTTAATTCTCTTACCTATTACAACAATGGAACAAATCAATGTAGAAACTACCAAAAATGAAGCTATGCAAGTATTATTGCATCCACATCAAGAAGTCATTGTAATAACAGAAAATGAGATTTTGAAAGCTTTGGAAGAATAGACTCTTCTAGGGACTAGAATCTTTTTATATTTTTTTGCCCATTAGTTATTGTGATATTTACAATTATTGTTTATACTTATATTATTTTATCTTTAAATTAATATAACCATGTCATTGAATAAAATACCTGATGCTAAAGAAGTAGTAGAAATTCGTAAATCTAAATGACTAGAAACTAAACCGTTGCTAGAAACACTATGAGTAATGGATACTGCTCTTGGTAAAGTAATGGTTAGATCAATAAAAAAACTAGAAGATAGTGAACACAACAGTGTTGATATACAATTATCAGGAGACTCTAAAAAAAGTGTAGAAGATATAGGGAAAAAAGAATGAAGGTGTGAATATATAAAAGATCAAAATCCTTTATTAGATAGTATTATAAGTTATTTAGAAAAAAAATGATATAAAGTTATATTCTTCAATAGAAATTTTACAGCTGGTGATTATTCTTGAGATACACGGACAGCATTATGAACTTATATGTCAATCAGTGCCTAAATCTATTTTATTTATAATAAAATAATTAACTATGAAAAAATATATAGACTCATTATCTTCTGCAGATGAAATAAGAGAAATTAGAAAAACTAAATGACTCAAATCAAGTATATCCAATGATTTATTATGAATAATGAACCTGGATATAACTAAAGAAATAATAAAGGGAATCAATAAATTTGCAACATCCTCCTCCACTTCTACAAAAGTATTTATACCAAGTGATATGTGCAAAGACATCAAAAAAATATCAAGTAATGAAGGTATTAGTACTCTAAAAGAAAATGATAAATGATCAATCTTACATATGATAGAAGAACATCTCACTAAGAAATGATTCAAGGTAACATATTTGAAAAGTCAAGTTAATTCAAGAGATTATGGCGGTTGACGAGACTATTATACTAATTGGTATATTGTGGTAAGCATATAAATATGTTAGCTTCTTCCGACTTCAATGTTATAGTAAGTAACAATAAATCTGCGAAGTATTGAGTAGACTTATGATTACTTACTTATGCCCTGAGACTAAAATGAAATTTACTCCTGAGTAAATAAATAACTTTTAAAACAATTAAACTAAATTAACAATGAATAACAAACAACAAATCGCTTTCATAAGCGTAGATAACACAAGGACATTTGAAGATAAAAATTTGGATGAACTTTATGTAAATCAATGAGAAGAAGCTGCTATAGCGACTAAAACTGTAGTAAAGTTATGTAGAAAAGCATGACTAATTACTGTCAATGTATTGGAAGAACATCCAGTATGACATATATCTTTTGCATCTAGTTTTGCTAACAAAAATCCTCGTGAACTTTTGACTTATGAGGAAGTAGCAAACTGGACAGATATTGAGAATGAATTAGCACCTGAGGCAATGTTTACTGTAGCAGAATTGCAAGAATATATGAAAAAAGTATGAGCACAAATGTTATGGCCAGATCATGGAGTGGTAAACACAGAATGAACTGAATTGCAAGAACCTTTGGAGGAAAATGACTTTGATATCAAAGTAGTAAAATGAGATAAGGCTTTCAAAGATGCATATAGTGGGTTTGATGATACTAATTTGGATGATATATTACAAGAAAATAATATAAAGGAAATTGTGCTAGGATGAGTAGCAACTGACTATTGTGTAGGTGATACGGCTTTGGATGCTGTGGCAAAAGGTTATAAGGTAACTATAGTAGAAGAGGCAGTAAGATGAGTAACTCCTGAAACTACAGCTGCAAAGATAAAAGAGTTGAAGGAAAAATGAGTTAAATTTGTAACATTGGAGAAAATTGCTTCTAGATTGAATAAGATTTAATAAAAAAAGCAGAAGGATAAACCTCCCGCTAATTAGATGTTCTGAATAAGAAAGAAATATTAACCAATATTGATACCACGAGCATCTTCCAGTTTGAAAGTAGTGGTAGTACAAGGCTTGTTCTTAATAATATTCTCTCTATTCTCTTCATTCAGTGGAATAACCTTCCAAGAATCCCGGCTCTCCTTACTTACTGCTATAAAATAATCTTTCTGAAGATGATTGAATAAGCAGTTAGGCTTCAGTCGAGAAAAGGCAATTTCTGCAAGACTTCGCAAATGTGGATCTGACATGATATCTATCATGATAAACTCCTTTGAGTAAGAATTATCTTTTAGAATTATCTTTTGAGAAACAATGTTTTTATACAGAAAAAAAAAGGAAAGTCAATTAGATAAAAAAAACGAGGGATAAACCCCCGTAATAAATAAGAATAGAAGTAGTATCTTAGGTCTCATGATCGTCTTCTTCAGCCATCATGAAGCCAGAGATATCTTCCAAAGAAAGTTTTTCAGCAGGCAAATCTGTAAAATGAGCCTCTGAAACAACACTTGAAGGTTCTACAGATACTTGAAATCCTTCATTTGCAAGAAATTTATAATACTTTCTTGCTACAGCACCTGTTACAATGCTCTCTTCTTCCAGATAGAATACATTCCCAGGTTGTAAAGCATTTACATCTGACATGTTGCCTCCTTTAGGTTGTTAGATTACTTCTGGTTCAAGATTGTTTATACATATAATTTAGAAAATATCAATAGCTTTAATAATTAATTTAACATGAAAATGGAAAACTTAGAAAATTTAGAACAAGTGAAAAGAGAAAAGTGAAAGAAAGAAAACAAGGATATATTCCAAATATTGGATATAGATACAAACTTTTTGAAATTAGTACCATGATTTGATGGACACGCTGTGAGAATATGAGAATATAGTGCTAAATATTTTATCAGAACCAAAGAAATAGTGGCAGATATAGCCGATGAGAACCAAGTGGTAACTATGCAAGTATTCCAAAAAACAGCTGGAGCTACAGTATGTGGAGTAGATATAGTAGAAAACATTATCAAATTTGCATCTGGTGAATATCAAGATGAAGAAAAAGCTAGAATTATGTTTGAAAACTATCAAGAATTGAAACAAATGGAGCAAGAAATGCGTGAAAACACATTGGATGATGAAGGAAATATGTACGAAGCTGTAAAAGCATACGGAGCTATGATACAAGCAAAAAAAGACTTGGACGCTATGTGGAAACCCGCTATGGATAAGGTGGAAATAGAAGTTGTAAAACAAGATGGAGATATAGTAGACCAATTCCAACCTGTTATCAAGATCAAATGACCATACAAATACTTCGCTAAATTAGAGTCTGTATATTTGGGAATATTAGCCAGAGCTACAAAGGTAATGACTAATACTCGTAAGGTAGTTGGAGAAGCAAATGGTAAACCTGTATTGTTTTTTGCAGATAGATTTGATATATTTGTTACACAAGCATTGGACGGGTATGCAGCATTGCAATGATGAGTGCAATGAGTAGCTACAGATGCACAAGGACGCTTCCAAAATATGCCTGGTATATGAACAATGCCACACGCATTGATAGCAACATTCTGAGGAGATACTGCACAAGCTACATTGGCTTTTGCTAACAAATATCCAGACGTTCCAGTAATCTCTTTGGTAGATTTTGAAAACAACTGTGGAAAGACAGCTGTAGAAGTCGGTCAATATTTGAAAGAAAATAAGAAAGAATTATACTGAGTTAGATTAGATACTTCTGGAAGTATGGCTGATGAATGAATTTTGATGGAAGAATGAATATTGGAAGAATATTTCTGAGCTGAAGAAGCTGCTGAAATCAGAGCTGAGTATGAAAAAAATAAGGCAACTGAGAATGTAGTAAACAATAGTATCTTCTCTGCTGAAACTAGGAAAAAATTGAAAGAAAAATGATTGACTGGTGTTTGTCCTAGATTGGTAGAATTAGTTAGAGAAAAATTGGATGCTGCTGGATTAGAAGATGTGAAGATATTTGTAAGTGGAGGTTTCAATGCTGAGAAGATCAGAGATTTTGAAGATAAGAATGTTCCAGTAGATGGTTATGGAGTTGGTTCTAGTTTGTTAGCTCCGAAGTATGTGAAGGATAATGGAGATTTTACTGCTGATATTGTGAGATTGAATGGAGAGAGTGTTTGTAAGGTTGGGAGGAAGGAGTTTTAGGATATGGAAAATTGAAAATTATTTCTTCTGTAATCAATGTGAAATTCTTTTCTTCCGAAAAATCAGGGCGGAGTTCTTGTTTAGAACTACTGCCCTGATTTTTTTAATAAGTTATTATATAATTGTTTTCTATCAATCAATGATATCGTATTTCCAATTATTATCTATAATATAGGTACCTGTATAAATCATAGCTCAAGGTTAAAATGATATTTACATAGGAAATTTCTTATAAATATCCTTTCTATGCAAAATTCTTTCCATGATAATAATTCAGTTTTCTAGTCTTATGCCTATTCTATAATCGGAAATTCTAATTCTATAATAAGTGCTATATCCTTTCAGTTCTTTAATATTTTTATATTTTATAATCGTTTTTATCTTTTCAAAATCACCCAAAATTATCCTAACTTTTATCAATATAGATTTATTATTTATTTTCTATAAATCCTTATAAAAATTCTTAGAATACTCTATTTTCATATTTTTTCATCTAATAATCTGTGAATATCTTTTTTATCAACAAAATCATTAGAAGAAGTATCTTCCATTATTTTTCCTAATCATTTATCTATATACTCTTCTTCCAAATAAGTATATAATTCAAATAAAGATTTAAACTTATTTTTGGTCAAACCGATATCTTGATCTACAGTTATAGTAGTCATAATAATATATTATATAATAAACTGTGAGTATTATAAATTTATTTTAACTATTTTCAAGTCTATAACAAGAAATATACAAAAAAACTACCCTTCATCACTCACCCATACCCTCTCAACAATATGGTTTCACTCTTTAGATTTATAGACCAATTTTCAATAAACCTCTTCTATATCCCAAATTAAACCTTTTATAACATTTTCTTGTCTTACCTCTTTTCCCCGTTCTATATAAGCATTTTCAGATCATATTCTAGCATTATAGATTATCTTTCATCATACTTCATTTAAGTCACCAACTGTAGTAAATACAAAATCTTGATTTCATAATAAATCTCAGTTTTTTATCCAAGCTTGAGTTTTTCAGTTTACAAGTTTATAAAAAACTTCTTCTCATATTTCTATAGTAGATTCTTGTTCTATTTTTATAGTTTCTTCAAGTTCTCAAACAGCTTTTTCTTTCAGTGTATCTAATATAGATACTATAGGATAGTTTTTCAGAAAGTAAACTGCATCCTCCAAAGTAAATCCAAATATTTTACTATAAATATGTCCTGCAGATCTTTGAAAATTCCCATCTTCAAACAATAGCAACATATTCAACTTTTCTTGTTTTCCCAAAGGAATATCTTTTACTATTTTATACATAATAGTCATAAAATATTCTTCATTAGGTTTTCTAATCGATTTGATTATCATTTCAAAAGCCCTAAAAAAATTATCTGATTTTATTAATTCTTCAGTGTTTTCACATACTTTCAAAGATTTTGCTATGGTTTTTTCCATATTTATAAAATTTATAAATAAAACTATATATAAAGATATAAGATATCTTGTCAAGTTGTTTTTGTGTTTTAGAAAAATAATGTTTTTTCAATTGAAATAAAAGATATTTTAACTATTATGCTTGTATAATAATAGTTTTTAAAACTTTAAGTAAATAGATACTATGAATTCTAGAATTAACGACATACTAGAACAGATAAGCAAATTGAAAGAAAAATTAATTCAAGAATATGAAAAAGTCACCAAAAAATATGACTTTTCTCTAGAAAAATGAAAGGTAATATTTCCACAAAAAATCAAAGAATACCAGAAAAGATTCAAAAAAAATGTATGGAAATATATTTTTACAGCTAAAGTAAGACATATACTATCTATACCCTTTATATACAGTATAGCTATACCTGTTATTATCCTAGATTTATTTCTACTTATATACCAATATACTGCATTTTTACTTTATGGAATACCCAAAGTAAAAAGAAAAGATTATATCATCTATGATAGAAAATATCTAAGCTATCTAAATATAATACAAAAAGTTAATTGTATGTATTGTAGTTATGTAAATGGTTTATTTGCCTATGCAGCTGAAATATGAGGAAGAACAGAAAAATACTGGTGTCCTGTCAAACATCATAAGAAACTAAAATCAACTCATGATTGGTATGGTAGTTTCTCTGATTATGGAGACCCTAAATGATTTGAAGATATGATAAATAACAATAAATGTTTCAGTAAAAAATAACTTTAGATATTTTCAAAGTTGTTTTTATAAAAAAATAGAGGAAGTATTAAATTCCTCTATTTTTTATTATAAACCATTTTCAAAAGTATGAGTTTTTTTGATTCAAAGACTATTAGTATATTGATAAGATGTATTTTCAAGTTTTTCTCTAGGCTTAGAATTACTTTTTGAAAACCTTTTTAAATCTTTTTTCGTTACTTCTTTACCATATTCTAAAAAAGCATACTTACCGTTAAGCTCAGCTTCATACAATACATTTCATGTAGGATACCGTTCAATAATTCAAAGATTATCAAATATAAAGTCTTCTTCTTTGATTTCTTTACCAACTTCTACATAAGCATATTTATCTCCTATTTTCCCTTTGTAATATATATTATGTCAAACATATTCTGTAGGTCAGATTGTATCTAATAGGAAATCTTCCTCTTTTTTATCTTCTCCAAATTCTATCCACTCTTTTTTATCTCAAATTGTAGCTTGATATAATACGGTTTCTCATCTCATATGAATATGGTCTACAGTATTATACAAAAAACCTGTTTCATCCAATAAAACTCAAGGATTAGTCCAAATTTCTTTATCTCACATTGAAGCTTTTAGAAAAATATATTCTCAAATTCTAACTTCTTCTAATATAGTAATATTTTTTTCAAGATTTTCAGCTATATTGTATGAAACTGATTCTTTTACTCCTTCTATTATAGATTCTACAGGAAATTTTTTCAAAAACTCATGTGCTTCTTCCAATGAAAATCACCTAACCTTTCTATAAATAATTTTTATACTTTTTTTGAACTCTTCATTCTCCAAAAGTGATAGTATATCTATTCTTTCTTGATTTTTCAAAGCTTGACCAAATTGTATTTTTTGGATAATTCATAAAACATTATTTAAATCATAAGGAAAATCTTTTTCTTTAGCGAAGGTTTCAAATCTTCTAGCGACTAAAACAAACGATTTAGAAAAATCTTTGGAAGATATAAATTCTTCCATATTTTCACATACTTTTAAATCTTCAGACATGATATTAAATAATATTAATATATATAAATAACATAATGAGTCAATTATAACTAAAATAGAAAAAATGTCAAAAAAATGCTATTTCCTAGAAAATCAAAACGAATAAGAAAAGTACTTTATTCTTTATTTGATTTTACTTTTAAATTTCAAATAACAAAAAACCTAGCGGTGAAAACCGCCAGGCATATAAGATTAGTGTGTCAGAATATCAAGACTACTCTTTTTTTGTCTTCTCCAAAGCGTTTAAGGCAGCAGCCTTATCAGCGGGAGTAAGAGCATCAAAATCTTGAATATCTTCTACAATTTCATTGGTTTGAACTTGTGGTTCAATAATTTGTTTTCTGTCAGAATTTCCATCTAAGGTAAATCCAGCTACAGAAACAACATTCAGAACCTTCTCACCAGTATCGTTTACAGTAAGTGATATTTCTTGATCTGCAGGTAAAACCATACATTCAGGAATGGAATCTCCAGAACATTCAAATGCTTTCTTATGACCTTGAAGAGAAAATACGGCGTTGATATTGCCGTTCACTGCTACAAGATTGAAAACATTCAAAAATCCTTCATAAACTGCCTCTACCATATCCAAATCAACTGCATTACTGCCTTTGATTTTTTTCAAATAACTTCTGAGGGTAGCTTTTAGGTTTCTCTCCCAGACAAGATTATTTACATTACCCATCTGAACTAGAGCAACACCTTGCCAGTATCCTTTATCAATAGAGATAATAGGAACAACCCAAGTATTGATACCCAAAACATTATAGAGAATAGGTTGTACAGGAGTCCACTTTAGAGCTTCATTACCCAATGCGGATCTAACTGCACCTATTACTCCATCTTCATCAACACCAGAAGCTGGCATTTTGAAAGTTTCACCACTACGAGTATCCAAAAACATAGCACCAATCAAGGAAGTATCCTTATCAGAAACAGAAGTTAATCCTGTGAACCAAAAAGTTTTTTCACCACTTTCTACGAAAAATAAATCATCAGCATTACCGCTTACTCCTTCGTAGGCAGTAGCTTTGAAGCGACGAGGATCTTTGAGAAAAGATTTCGCAAAACCCAATCTCAATTTACCGTAATCATTGATCCTATCTAAGGCAACGTTCAATGGTTGAACTCTATCAATCCATACTGGAATCTCATCCATAGCATATTTCTCAGAGTCCAAAGTAGTAAGGTCAAGAACAGCAACTCCTGATGGTACTAAACTTGCCATACCTACAGCTGGTTTCAAAACAGTAGCAACCACATGTGGCATCCAATTGTCATCCACCTCAAAACTGAAATCAGCAAGAATAGAAAAAGGATATTTCTTCCAGAGAATTCGCTTAGCAAAACGACTAAAATTACCATTGATGCTAGCCTTTACTTTGATATCCTTCCCAGTTACAGGAGATTTATTAATCAAAGGAGCTTCTATATTGGTGTCATATGCTGAAGCAGCAACAAATCCTGGAATATCTCCAATCTGACTTTGAGCTCGCCATCCATTGTATTCTAAAGGAATAACCCAGTACATAGAATCCTGAACCAACTGGATAGTTCCATGGTCAGTATCCAAATGAACCACGCTACCTAAGTTAATTCCATCTACAGCTTTTTTACTCAAAGACCCTTTTGACAAAGCAAGTGCCGGTCTTTTAGGTACCAAACGAATTTTGGTAGTATCAATCTGATTCAAGAAATCTTCTGAAACATCTTTGGGGGTAATTAAATTACCCACAGCACTAGCTCTAAACATAGAGATAGAGGCTAAATTTAAGATTAGAAATAGAACACATATAATACTAAATATTCCTAATCCTTTCTTATTAAATATATCTCCATAACTACTGTCTCCAATCAATGGTGATAGAAAACCTGCCACAAAAGGAATAAAAGCAAACCACAAGAAGCCATAGTAGAAGGAAATTGGAACATAATTCCAAAGACCGGTCAAAAAACCAATCACCCCGCAAACAACTATAATCAAACTTCCTGAAACCTTGTTTTTTCCTCCTGATAATATAACTCCCAATAATGCAGCCAAAATCCAGACACTTCCGTCCAAAAATCCAGTCATCATAATAATTTCTCCCTTTGTATAAGAAAACTGCTTATTTATCACTTACTGTAAAAGAAATAGTACAAAAAATTATGTACCACCTATTTTTAGGTATATATATATTATATTATTTGTCAATACTTTTTTGAAAGATAGAAATCTAATCTAGATCAAAACCTTTTCAAAAAACTAAAAAAGCGAGGGGGAAGCCCCTCGCCGTTATTAATATCGAAAAAAATCTGTATTAAGAAGTAGTTTCTTTCTAGGTAGAAGAACCTTCTCCCTGAGTAGAGCCTTCTTCCTTTTTAGTCTTTTCTTCTTCCTTGTCACCAACAACACAGCTTTTTACCTTTTCATAAGCTTCTTTACTTTTTTCCTGACCTTTCTTAGCATTGGTATCAACCAGCGCCTTGAATTTGTCAAAAGTGAAGTAAGCTATAGTAGATACTATAGCGGTAAAAACTGCGAATCTGGACACTTTTTTAGCTGTTGTTTTTTCCATTATATTTCCTCCGTTATTGGAAAATGGTTTTTTGAAAAGCATTTACAAATTTTTGTAAACTTCTGTCATTTCTCTCAATGCACCTCCTTTTCCCCAGGATTGATTTTGAGGAATGTCTGATTGATTTTGAGAAACAAATGAATTATCTTCCTGATAACCTACAATCAAATCAGTTTTCCCGTTTTTGATATAATCGAAGAATTTATCTATAATTGCCTTGTTTACAGGAGATAAAGTCTCTCCTGTTTGCAGATGAATTCCTCCATTTACAAAAAACTCAATTCGTCCATCTTTCAGTTCTATATAATAAAACAATGGCGTAGCATCTGGACGAAAAAACTGAGAATTCTTGGAAACTCGTAAAGGAGATAAATTTGGAACCCCGTTTTTTTTCATCTCCATAGTTTCTACAATTTCTGAAGACAAAAGACTTATGGGTTTACCTGTTTTAGGATCAAATTTGTTGTAGGAAGGATATACATTGACATCCCCACTAAAATTTCGACTAAAACTATAACGAGCTTCGCCTGTAATAGGATCAAAGAGTTGATCTTTTGTAACAAAACCCATCAATAAACACCAGAAAACGGCAAAACCGATAAGCATATACAAACCCTGATCTCTATTAGCTTTTCTCACTGAAATAAGCTTTCTTACAGAAAATACAAGATATATAGCTATAGGTAATACCAATATCCATGAGAAGTAACCACCAAAACCAAAAGGTAGTAATACATCAGTAAGATGAGGAATAATAAGTAATACAGCAAATATATTCCCATAAAACAATACTGCTGTAAGCAACAATAGTCCTACCAATAAACCTAAAATACTAAAAAGTCTTTTCATAACATCCTCCTAAGGATTTATTCCAAAAGTAATAAAGTTCTTTTTTCTTCTTGAGAAATCTTCCCAAGTGATTCTCTATCCGCAATATATTTCATCAAATTACCTGTCTCTTTCATGGCAATCCCTACAAGAATTTCTGTAAGTAGATGAATATCAGTAATAGGAAGTAATCTTCCATCTGTCCTATCGGAAATCTTTTGATAGAAATCTTTGATAGAACGACTGTTCCCTGCAAAAATAGAGTAGATTTTCACTCCTTTTTCTTGCAATTTATCAACCTCTTCTGACCAGTCAATTCCATTAGCACATGGACGGGTTACTCCTTTTACACCATTTGGGTATTGATCAGCTATGATAACAAAAGCCTTACCACTTCGAGCTTCCCAAGGGAGTTTGTTGGCGGCATGTAGGCATTCTTCCATACAGCATCTACCATCAAGTCCGCCTCCACCTCTTTTGATATTCCAGATAAGTTCCGTGATTTCCTTTTCTTTCTCCAGAAAAGGAGTAAGATAGAAAATATCTTCATAAATAAATTCATTACCATGATTACGGAAATATCCTATGGAAAATTCAGATAAAGAGATATGATTTTTGATTTCAACAGTGATTTCGGAAATATTTTCACGACATACGTCAAAATAACCGAACATACTACCTGTGATATCAAAGGTAAATACTCCTTGAAATCCTTTACTTATTTTTTCATCAGTAAAAGTATTTCTGTTTTTTCTTTTTTTCAAAAGAGATTGGAGATTCTTATTATCTCCTACAGTCACCAAAGCTCCATTCTTTCGTACAATAGACATATAATTCCCTCCGTTATTTATTCAAGACCGGTCTTGCTCGAGACCGGTCTTGAAATATTTAAAAAGACCTATCATATTCCTCCCTTTTTTGGGGGTCTGAAAGAGTCTGATAAATTAGGTTGATTTCTTTGAAAATCAAGTCTGCATCAGACTTTTTATTGACATCTGGATGATACTGTTTTGCCAATTTACGATAGGCTTTTTTGATTTCTCTAAAAGAAGCATCTAGTTCTACACCCAATGTATCATAATAGTTACATTGAGTAGTTCCATATATATCTTCTTCTGTCATTTGAGATAAATCTTCTGCATCTTGTTGGATATCTTTGATAAATTGTAATGTATCACATAAATCTTGAATATCTCTGACTTTCTGAAACATTAGTTTTCTATCTAGGATATCTTTTTTCAACTCCTCCAAGAAATCTACGATTTCTGGATAATTTGATTCTAAAATCAGTTTATCCATAAGCTTTAAAGATTTATCAATTTCCTTTTTTACTCGTTTCTGGATAAGAGTGTGTGAATCATATTTTTTGATTCCACTATCTACTACCACCCAAAAACAAATATTCACAATATTGTAAAGCTTTTTTTTGCCTATTAGAGGTATGAAATGCATAAAAACATCTCTAGTTACATCAGCTTTTTCTGAAATAAAAGAATAAAATCTTTTATTAAAGTTATGAACCTTTTCTGCCTTAGCTACTTCATCCTTTTTGATAAAACTCCATACAAGCATTCTAGTAAAGAATAGGATACAAGCTATAAGCATCACAAATAATACAGGATACAGAAAAACCATAATCCCACTCCTTTTCTTTTAGTTCCATAATTTGAAAGCTTGTACTGTTTTCTCATTGTCCCACAATTCATATTTTTGATGTTTAATATCAAAGCTATGATAGGCAGGATCTACAAGAATAGTGTTTCCATAATGATTGAAAGAAGCACAAGCATGAGCTACGTCCTTTCCAGAATTATCCACCTCTACATTTACAAAGGAAGCAGATTTGATACCTACAAACCAAGCCATTACAATATACAGAAATGCAGTTTCTCCGCAGATACCTTTTTTATCAGTAAATACTTCTTTTGCATTTCTGTAAGAATCTTTTTTCTTAGCTCTCTCTTCATCATAAGAGATATTTTCCTCGAACCAATCAAAAAGAGCCTTAGCTTTCATGAAATCTTCTGTTTTGCCCTCTACTATTTTTTTGCATTCTTTTGCAATAATAGGAGACAATTGGAATGGTTGTAAAGTGTCATTGGTAATGGTAATCACTGCGTCACCGTAGTCAGAATCAGAACCAAGATTTTTATTTAGTAATACATTTCGTAAAGATAAGAAACCATATTCCAAAACCTGTTCCAAATCCTTATTCAAAATACTATTACCAGAAATCGCCTTATTTCCTATTTCAGACTGAACCTCATCAAAAAGTTTCTTTGTTTTCAGTTCAACCGTTTTTTCCAAACCTTCCAACAAAGGATTTACCATTTCTTTCACAATAGCATTATCCTTTTTTTTCAAAGATTTGATCAAGGAATTAAGACAAACAACTACCAGACTAAAACCAATAAAAGTTCCTATCAATGATACCATAATATTCTCCTCCTTTATATATAGAATTCTTTTCCTGTTAAAGATACTTTTCCTATGAAGAGAATATCTATTTGAAGATAGAAAAATATTGAAAAAAGCAAGAAAAAAAGACGGAGGATATACCTCCGTCTTTAACTTAGTGCTTATCCCTTGAAATTAGGGCCATATTCTACTGATTGTTTTTGAGGTTTCTCAGGAGTTTTTTCATCCTGAATTTGATTCCAAATCTCCTCCAAAGGTTTGAGTTTTATATCTTCTGATTTTATGACAAAATCTTCTGTATAGCTATTGTACTTCGTAAGAAGATCATCAATATCTTTACCCAAAGATTTACCATTGCCAGTAACCATCAACATTGTTTCTTTGGTAGTGAGGCGTCTTTCCATAAAAATAGATTCTTCCAAACCACTTTCTGTAGCTTGTTTGAGTTCGATAAGTTTGGTAATGTAAGCGTCTATTTCTTGAATTAAAAGCATATTGAACATCATTCTTTCTGTTGCTCCCTCAAAAGATGTAATTTTATACTTTCGCTTCTCTTCATTAGTTTCTGAAATATAATCTTTCATAGTAGAATCATATTGAGATTTTGCATCAGAAATCAATGTAATCTGTTTGTTCAGTTTCTCCTGCATAGTAGAAATTCTTTCTCTCTCATTGCTTATATTCAAAGTCCTTTCTTTGATTGTATAAACAGGATCCATTGAATTAAATATTATAGTCGCAGGAATTCCTACAATAACAATAAAAAACCCGATACTAAGATAAAAGATTGAAGTTTTTTTATTGCCATAATAACAATAAAGACAAACAAATCCTCCTAATAATAAAAACCACATTACTGCAATCATCATATTATCCTCCCTCTATTAGAGTTATATTTTAGTCGTATTTATAAGTCTTGCTGACTTATATATCTGTTAAAGATTTCTTTTCCTAAAAAGAGAATATCTATTTTTGTATAGAAAAATATAGAAAAAATGTAGAAAAAAAGACGGAGGATATACCTCCGTCTATAAATTAATGTTTAAACTCCGCCTATGAATCTATCTGTTTCCAGATTTCATCCAAAGGCTTGAGTTCCAATTCTTCAGGGTTGATTACAAAGTCTTCTGTATAAGAATCATACTTCTTTAGAAGTTTCTCTATATCTTTAC
>Ga0075112_1000093_pt1 | contig 42183 bp, 30 predicted proteins | sample AntAceMetag02UKF_FD_69783 | JGI IMG/M metagenome (GOLD analysis project Ga0075112, IMG submission 69783) | Saline lake microbial communities from Ace Lake, Antarctica - Antarctic Ace Lake Metagenome 02UKF | ecosystem: Environmental > Aquatic > Non-marine Saline and Alkaline > Saline | place... | reverse complement strand
ACAATATGGATCTCGGGCGAATCGCATCTGTTACCGACCGGGATCTCAAGCGCATAGGGAAATATCATCGTTCACTTGTTGCGCTAAAGAAATTGGAAAAGATCCGAAACACGCCTGTGGAAGTTGATTATTACGGGAAGGGATACGGCATGTGTCCTCGGGGACATGGCCGAAAAATTGAAAACAGGTAAACATGAATTGGATTTGAAATACCTGTACCCATAAAGCAACCCGGCATTGCAAAAGTGGATTTTGGCCCAAAACCAGATCTGATGAATGTCGTGATTAAGGAGCAGATATAGCCGGAACCCATAACAAAAAGAAACTCGAGGCATGTTGATGCAAGAATCTTATATTTACCACTCGAATCTCTTCAATTCCACATATTTTGAACGTGTTCTTTCCGACGAGGCCTTTCCCCGTAAGCGGGAACTGCCGTCGGACGCGCGGGATCGTTTGAAAAGACTGCTCATACTCTGGCTTTCCGTTCGGTCTCTGTTTGTGAAAGATTTACCGGAAAGCAAATATAAAGATATCCCATGTGTTGGATTGCCGTCTTCTCTCGAAATGAAGCCAAAAACCAGTGAAGACAACGTTGAAAACAGATTCCTACTGCCGCTTTACGAAGAAGTTCTGAGCTTCGCATGTGAAAAACAGCAATCCATGGAGTTGACGGGGCTTTTAAAGGAAATAAAAAACCGAACCAAAAAACCTGATCTTGTTATTTTTTCAGATGAGCAGAAAAAAAAGATCGCCCTGGACCTTGTTGGTAAAACCAAAAAAGCGGTTTGTGCGCTCTCATTTTGTCCGGTGCGGATTTTATTGTTGACGCGAAAAAATTTTCAAAAGGGATTGGCGCGGACGAGGAGAGTGGCATTCCCAAAGAAGGCAGTGCAGCACAGGATATTGAACAGGTTTCCCGTTATCTGAAAGGTTGCAGGAAAAAATGGGGCGTGCTCACCAATGGCAGATGCTGGCGCCTGATGCGGGCGGGCGCCTCCCAGGAACATCTTCGCTTTGATCTTGTGCTGTTTCTTGAGCATATCATTGAGCGGGAAAACCTTTCAGAAAAATCAAAAATTCAGAATCAGATGATCCAGGATGAAGACCTGGCGGTGTTCAATCTCTTTTGGCATTTTTTCGGACCACCTGCTGTGAGCGGCGGTTATCTGGATCTTCTGCTTTCAGAAAGCGAGGCCAATACACGCAGGGTGAAGGATATCCTCCGGGAAAACGCCCATGTTGCCGTTCAGGAAATTGCTCAGGGGTTTTGGCAACATCCGGAAAATACGTTTCCTGAAAAGCCCAAACAGGCGCAGCTCGACCATCTCCGTGAACTCTCCTTAATTTTTCTGTATCGTCTTCTGTTTGTACTCAAGGCGGAAGCTCAGGGACTGTTAAAGTTAAGAGATGATAAGGGAATCGTCACGCTGTATTCGAAAGCTCTGGGTACCAAAGCTGTTTTTGAAGGCATCCGTAAATTTTCTGTAAGTGAAAGACCTCGAATGAGCACCGGATTCGATGCGCTGAAAAGACTGTTTGATGCCGTGAATATCGGAAGTGATCAGTATAAGGTTCCCGCATACAACGGCGGCCTGTTTGACCCGGATAACAACACGGAGCTGGACAAACTGAAACTCACCGATGATGTGGTGTATTCGGTCTTGAAACGGTTGATTTACCTGGATGAATCCGAGCCGGTTCCCTATGCCGATCTGGATGTACGGGATTTCGGGGATATTTATGAAGGGTTTTTGGAACAGCGCCTTGTTATGGAAAAAATAGGGCAGTCTTTTCTTCTTTCCCTGCGGAACAAAAAAGGAGAGCGCAAGGCCAGCGGCTCTTATTTTACACCCGACAGCCTTGTGGACCATGTGGTACGCGCCACGGTTTTGCCTTTGCTGGATCAATGCGGAAACGATGCCGAGAAAATTCTTGCCCTGAAAGTACTCGATCCGTCCATGGGAAGCGGACATTTTCTGGTGAAAATGGTGGATGTGATGGCATGGCGCCTCACCTTAAATTGCAAACCTTTGGACAAAACGGTTTTAGATGATAACGGCCCCGAAGAATACACCTACTGGAAGCGCCAAGTGGTTGAAAACTGCATTTACGGGATCGACTTTAACCCCATGGCGGTGGAATTGGCCAAGGTGGCGCTCTGGCTCCATACGGCAAGCTACGGGCATTCCCTTTCCTTTCTGGATCATCACCTGAAATGTGGGAACAGCCTTGTGGGAGCGTCCCTGACCCGCATTGCCCGGCCGGCCCTGGCGGTAAAAACAACAAAGAAGGGATCTGTCTGGGCGGTTCTGAAGAACGAAGACGGCATTGATGTTCCGGCCGGAAATGAAAAAATAAAGCTACGCGAAGATCCGATCAGCAGCTCTTGCTGCCTTTTCCAATTGATACGTCTCTGTTTTCCGGCATTCTGGAAAGCGTCCATGACATTTTGCAGAGATCAAGCAGAACGCCAAGCGATGTGAAGGCCAAACGCGCACAGTATCTTAACGAGGTGAATATCCGATTGAAAGTCCACCGCATCCTGTGTGATCTATGGTGTGCACAGTGGTTTATTCCAGAGCCGGAGGATGAAAGTATTGCCGTCTATGAAAGCGCCAAGGGGCTCTATGCCAGCGTCAAAGGAATCTGCGGCATCACAGACCATGGCCAAAGAAGTGAAGCGTTGAACAAGGCCATTCAGCATCCTTTTCTGAAACGCGTGATTGCGGCCCGGGAAAAAGGATATGGCCCTAAACCGATGCGGTTTTTCCACTGGCAGCTGGAATTCCCGGAAGTGGCCTTCACAGAGCAGGGAGAACTAAAGGAACATTTCGGGTTTGACGCCATTGTGGGCAATCCGCCGTGGGACAAGATCAAGCCCGCAAAGCGTGACTTTTACGGCCCATTCAACGATGAGGTGGCCAACCGTCAGGGTCTTAGCCTTGATGCCCTGATCCGGGACATGGAAGCCGAACAGCCGGGACTCGCCGAAGGGTGGCAGGCCTATGAAACCATGATGAAACAACTGAACTGGTTTCTTGTAAACGCCGGCATTTATAAACATCAAAGGGCCATTGTTGAAGGCAAAAAAACAGGTGGAGACCCGGATCTGTTTAAATATTTTGTGGAGCGATCCTGGCAGGGGGTGTCTGAAAAGGGGCGTATCGGGCTGGTGCTTCCGGCCACCATCTGGCAGGGACAGGGCTGTACCGGTTTGCGCCGCCTTCTGTTTGAAGAGGCGAGTGTGGAAAGCCTTTACACCTTTGAAAACTATCGTAAATGGGCTTTTAACATAGACTCCAGATTCAAATTTACAGCCGTGGTGTTTTCCAACAAGAAAACTGAAAAAAAGCACTCATTTCCTGCTGCCTTTATGCTACGGGATACCCAGGTTCTGGAAGGAAAGATGCAGGATAGGGCACTGTCTTTGAACCGGGGTTTCATTACCGCCATCAGCCCGGAGAGTCTGGCCCTGATTGACAACCGTTCCGACATGGAAGTGCAGTTGATTGAACGGCTTCATAAAAACTTCCCCGCCCTTGGCAATGCAGACAGCGGTTGGAACATAACCTATCGTACCGATTTGCATATGAGCAATGACGCCTGGTTGTTCAAAACACGGGAGTGGATGGAATCCAGAGGATTTACCCGCCTTTGGCCGGAAAAAAATGAGGAGGGGCTGTGGGTTCAGAAGAAACATCCGGATTCCAAAATTGTTGTATTACCGAAGAATTTGCCAGAAGGCGGTGAATACTGGGTTTCGGCGGATGAAAACTGGTATCGGACACGCGGGTATGCGGAGCAAAAGCAGTACTTCAACGGCAAGGAGCTGAGTATTTTTTATTATCCGGAAGACAGCCCAGAAAAAGACCGAAAGGGCAATGATCCCAACCGGATTCTACCTAGTGAAATTTATTCTCCGCTTTATGAGGGCCGGATGGTTCACATTTTTGATCATTCCCAGAAAGCCTATGTTTCAGGAGAAGGCCGGAAGGCCATTTGGAGAGACTTGCCGGTTTCAAATAAAAAACTTAGACCAAGGGTTTTTGCGTCCAAAGTTGAGGCTCACAAAAATCCAGCTGACAGGATAGGTTTTTGTGATATTACTGGTGCAACAAATGAAAGAAGTATTCTTGCTTCAATGATTAGTTCAAACTGTTTATTAGGGCATAAAGTCCCTTGCCTAATCCTTGAAAATACTAAAGAGTCTTTGTTGTTGATATCTTTCTTAAATTCTCATTGTTGTGACTTTTTAATGCGGCAACGGATCAGTACAAACCTCACTTGGAATTTTCTTTCAACTCTTCCTATCCCCAAACGTGATGCCATCTCATCGGAAATAGCTTTAAATATTTGCCAGTTGGTGGTTACTCTTAACTGTACCACCCCGGAACTTGCGGAAGTATGGAATGCCGTGCATCCCGAAGAACCCTGGACGTATGAGAGCGCAGAGCGTGATTTATGGAAACGGGCTGAACTCCGGGCTGAGATTGATGCCAGGGTAGCTGAGTTGTATGGGTTGTCCGTGGAAGAATATGCCATGGTCCTGACTGGTTTCCCCCTTCTGGATCGGAATCAGCCCGCTCTGCCCGGAGATGCCTTTCTCACGGAGGGGGATGAAAAGTCGAAAAAAGGGGTAGAAGGCGAAAGCTGGTTGGAAAAGGAATGGGGCATTTTTGAAATCAAACCGAGAAGCTTCATCACCCGTGATTTTGCACTGCTTACTTACATGAAGCGCAAAGCCTATCCGCTGCCCCAGGATCTGGGCGCATGGTTCCGTGATAAGGTAGGTTTAGACCCCGAAGGCCCCCTTTCGCGCTTTATGATCGGGAGTATTGTGGATCTGGAGGAACGGGTTGTAACCGCCAAAGAAAAAGGGGCGATTCCCTATCTGCCCACCAGCCGTGGTTAAAGAGGAAAAAATCAGATGGATCTTGATTATGATGAAATGGAAGAATCTGGAATAAAACTGGAAGATTTTGAAATAGCTGTCCGAAATGGGGAAACAGATTTCATTGCTTATGCCGTGAATAATCTTAACTGGGACCCTGGCGTATTCCCGGATGGTGGCCACCCGCTTTCCGTGGCGTGTGAGGACGGATTTCTGGATGTGGCAAAAGAATTGGTTGCATGGGGGGCCGATATTGACGACAAGGGTGAAGAACTGCCGACTCCGCTTATTTTTGCAGCACAGAACGGGCATTCTCATATTGTTTTCTGGTTGGTGGAAAACGGAGTGGATATCAATTATCACCATGAAGAGATTGACACAAACGGGGACTGGGAATGGAGCGGGTCCGCACTGGGAGAGGCCATTAGATATGGACATCTGGATATTGCCGAATACCTGATTGACAAAGGTGCTGATATGAATGCCGGGATGATATCGACATCTCAGGATATAAACTGCCTTCCGGGTAGTATGATTTGCAGGACTTCATATCCCATCGTCGAATTTATGAAATGTGGAAATCACTATCTGTTTAATAAGGCTGTCAAACTGAATGCTCTGGAAAATTTGCCGGAAGAGGATCAGAAATTTTTATTGGAAGAATGCATCTGCAATGGAAAGCGTGATGAAGTTCGTTTGATAGCCGGAAAGCTACCGAAGCTTTTGAATCAGGGAATGGAAACAAAAGACCAAGTTTGTCTGTTTCCTCTGGAACTTGCTGTGATGCATAAAAACAGCGAAATATTCACTCTTCTTTTGCAAGAAGGTGCAAGGTTGGGCATACGGAATGAGGATGGAACTTTCATATATGCATCGGTAGCCGAAATTTGGCCCGAAAAGGCTGCGGAAATTCTTTCAGCCCTTGCCAAAGAAAATATGGATGAAGAATGAAGAAGATGAATTGAGAAATCTTAATAAACGAGAAACGGCGCATTTGAAACAAGAGGCGAGGGGGGACTAATAGGCCGCTATGTTGTTGATACTAAAGCGATTGCCATTCCTTCGGTTATTCCGGGAAACAAAGGCCAATGTCCCCATCATACGTCAGTCCTGGCCCGGATACCAGGCTGAGGCACGGATGATAATATGAATCCCGGGATTGACCCAAAACCAAATCTGATGAGTGCCATGATTTAAGGAGCAGACACATCATGAAGTTACGGTCAAAAGGATCCATCTCAGATAATACTGGCCATGCGTTGATAAAATCAATTCCGGCCCGAGACCTGTTTGATCGAGTGGTTGCTATTCTGGAGCAGGCGCGGAGCAATGTGGTCCGTTCGATAAACGGTAATATGGTTATTGCCTACTGGCTCATCGGGCAGAAAATTGTAGAGACGATTCAGGAGGGCGCAGAGCGGGCAGAGTATGGGAAACAAGTTTTAGAGGATTTGTCCAAGCGGTTGACAGACCGATACCGAAAGGGTTTTTCAATTTCTAACCTTCAGAATTTTAGAAAATTCTACCTGGCGTACCCTGACCGCATTGGAATTCAGTACCCATGGGGTACTGAATTCGACGAGGGTTTCTCATCGTCTGAAAATCAGTACCCGGTGGGTAGGAAATTGGGCGCCGCCACAAGAACGATCCAAAAGGGAAGCGAATTGCCACAGGGCTTTTCCCCCAGTCTCTCCTGGTCGCACTACCGAGCTTTGATGCGCGTCTCAAAACCTGATGCGCAGGAGTTTTACGAGCAGGAGAGTATCGAATGCGGGTGGGACAAGCGGACCCTTGAGAGACATATTCATTCTCAGTATTACGAGCGAATGCTCAAAAGCCAACATCCAAAAGCTATGTTGGAACAGACCAGAAAGGTGGACCATCCTCGATATGCAGCAATCGAAACGCTCAAGAATCCATATGTTTTTGAATTTCTGGGTTTTCCTGAAATAGGTATCTTGCACGAAACCCAACTGGAAGCGGCAATCATTACCCATTTGCAGACCTTTCTGCTTGAATTGGGCAAAGGCTTTGCATTTGTTGCCCGGCAGAAACGTCTCCGTTTTGGCAGCACTGACCTCTATGTGGACCTCGTTTTCTACAACTGTATCCTGAAATGCTACCTCTTGATTGATCTCAAAATGGGAGAGATTTCCCATCGGGACGTCGGGCAAATGGACGGCTATGTCCGCTTGTTCGATGATCTCTATATTGCGCCGGATGATAATCCCACCATCGGCTTGATGCTTTGCACAGAAAAAAACGAAGCCGTCGCTCGGTATTCGATCTTGAAAGAGCGCAAACAGATATTCGCCTCCAAATACATGCTCTATCTGCCGACCGAAGAGGAACTGGCTCAGGAACTGGTTAGAGAGCGCAGGCTGATTGAGGTCGCTCTTGAGCTATAATGAGGAGTTCACCTGTAAAGGTTTTATAAAAGGCTGACGCCCGCCTGCCTCGCCTAACCATCAGAAGAATTGTTCCCAAATACAGGGGGATAGTAACATCGACCAATCTCAAAATAGAGTGTGAACGGCAATGGCGGGCAGGCCTTAACTCCGCCATGGTCGACCTGTTGCCGTATCTTTCCGACAGCGACTTCGTTTCCAATAGGATTCGGAATTTTTTATCCCACCCTATTCAACACACTTCCTGCACGCACTTCTTCATCTCGATACATCGTTCTTATGGATGCTGTCCCCCCCCTGCTTTCTCATGAAGACAGAACAAATTTGTATATATAAACAGTCATTCTACGTTTTTGTATTATGTCTCCTACCCAGTTAAAATCCTGTAAATACTTGAAATGAATTGTGATTGATAGAATATTTTATTATGGCACACGGTTTGCACACCTTCATTGAAAAAATAAATAAGGAGGGAGAAAACAATGAATGCTGCAGATACCGTTTTTGTACTTATTTCGGCCGCCCTGGTCATGCTTATGACACCGGGACTGGCTCTTTTTTACGGGGGTATGGTTCGGAGCAAGAATATCCTGAGTGTCCTGATGCAGAGTTTTGTTATCTTAGGTCTTATCAGCCTTGAGTGGAGCCTTTGGGGATATACCATGGCTTTCGGGCCCGATCATGGTGGAATTATCGGGGGGCTGAGCATGTTCGGGTTGAAAGGTGTGGGAATGGCGCCCAGTCCTGACTATGGGAGTACCATCCCGCATTTGGCCTTTATGATCTTCCAGTGCATGTTTGCCATTATTACCCCGGCGTTAATTACCGGAGCCTTTGCGGAGCGCATGAAATTCAGCGCGTTTATCCTTTTTACCCTTCTCTGGGCTACTTTTGTTTATAATCCCCTGTGCCACTGGGTCTGGGGTGTCGGAGGGTGGATGGGACGTCTCGGTGCACTGGATTTTGCAGGAGGGACGGTCGTCCATATCAGCTCAGGCATCTCGGCCCTGGCTGCAGCTATTCTTATTGGAAAGAGAAGAGGGTACGGGACAACGGCCTTTATCCCCCACAATCTCCCCATGACGCTTACCGGGGCCGGCCTGCTCTGGTTCGGATGGTTCGGTTTCAATGCCGGCAGCGCCCTGGCGTCAAATGGCCTGGCGGCAAACGCTTTTGTGGTTACCCACTTTGCATCAGCGGCGGGCGCCGTTTCCTGGCTTATTTTTGAATGGATTCACAGGGGAAAACCTACGACTCTTGGTGTGGCTTCAGGAGCTGTAGCCGGACTTGTGGCCATTACCCCCGCATCCGGCTTTGTAGGGCCCATGTCGTCCATCGCTATCGGGTTCATAGCAGGAGCGCTCTGTTACGGGGGGGTTATTATGAAGACCCGCCTGGGATATGATGATGCTCTCGATGTGGTAGGAATTCATGGTGTGGGGGGAACCTGGGGTGCTCTGGCCACAGGCTTGTTCGCCTGCACGGAGATCAATCCAGATGGCGCTAATGGGCTTTTCTTCGGCAATCCATGGCAGTTGTGGATACAGTTTGTCTCTGTTGTCGCAACCATGGTTTTTGCTTTTGTCATGACATGGATCATCTTGAAGGTTGTTGATAGGTTTACGGGCCTGAGGATTTCCGAAGAAGAAGAAATCAGGGGCATGGATACCACCATCCATAATGAAGCTGGGTATAGCTTTTAAAGGAGCAGAATGATGAAAAAAATTGAAGCGATCATTAAACCGTTTAAACTGGACGATGTGAAAGATGGTCTCTCGCAAATGGGGATCAAAGGACTAACCGTCAGCGAAGTGAAGGGGTTCGGACGTCAAAGGGGTCACAAGGAGGTCTACCGAGGGGCCGAATACCAAGTGGATTTTGTAGCAAAGATCAAAATTGAAGTGGTCATAGTCTCCGACATGGTGCCGGAGGCCGTAAAAATTATTCAGGAAAGCGGAAAAACCGGACAGATCGGTGATGGCAAGATCTTTATCATGCCCGTGGAAGAAGTAATCCGAATCCGTACCGGAGAGACGGGGAAGGAGGCCATCTAATGGCGACGCCGGCATACTCCCACGACAGCACTCTTGAAAGGACTCCTGCTTCGGAGGAACTTGAGGCATCGAAATTGAAGCTGGTTACCGGTTTTGATGAAAGACGAGTTTCTAAAAAGTTTCAGGAAGACTATTCGGAGATTATTGATGTCTACTTCAGAAGATGTCTTCAGGATACGATCGTGGGGCGTAAACTGTTCAAAAAAAAGAACCACTTTGCAGTTCTTGCCGTGGGAGGCTATGGCAGAAAAGAGCTGAACCTGCAATCGGATATTGACATTCTTATCCTTTTCAAGTCGAAAATCCCACCTATGGCCAAGGAGCTGGCTGCAGAATTTTTTTATCCGCTCTGGGATTTGGGCTTCGATTTGGGATATGGGGTGCGCAATATTCGGGATTGTCTCTCCCTTTGTCGGGATGATTTCGAAGTCCTGACGTCGTTGATGGATGCCAGGTTCCTGTGTGGGGATTCCCCCACATACATGGTCCTTATGGAAAATATCCAGAAAAAGGTGACCACAAAAAAAGCTGTTGGGTTTACCCGGTGGCTCGAAGACAATTACCAGGTCCGCAAAGAAACCTTTGGAGACGCAAGCTATCTCCTTGAGCCCAACCTCAAAGATGGAATAGGAGGATTAAGGGACTATCATCAGATTCTCTGGTCGGCAGGCGCATTTTTTGGCTTGCGGTTGCCAAGGGATCTGGAATACCAGGGAAAGCTTTCCCACAATGAATACGCCGAACTGAGAGAAAACCTGCATTTCATCTGGCTTGTCAGAAATCACCTGCACCAACTCTCCGGCAGGAAAAATGACCGGATGGGCTTTGAATACCAGGAGGAGATTGCCGCCAATCTAGGCTTCCACGACAAGGGGACGTTCCTGGCTGTGGAGCAGTTTATGGGAAAACTGCACAGCGCAATGGCTGGAATAAAGTCGCTGAATCGATCATTTATGACTACGTATTTTTCCGATAAGGCAGGACCTGGAAAAGAGTCCGAAACCACTGAAGTGAGCGGTCTCCACGTTCACATGGGCGAAATGCAATTCGATTCGGCTACTGCCATACTTTCCCAGCCGTCTCTTCTCATTTCCATATTCAAGGAAACGGGCGGATCCGGATGCCCTCTGTCTATGGAAGCGGGAAGGTTGATTCGTGAGTTTCTCTTTCTCGTGGACGATGCCTTTAGAACATCCCATGAAAATGTGAACACCTTTCTATCTATTCTGAATGGACCAGGCGCTTTTGAGTCCTTAGATAGAATGTTTGAGGTGGGATTCCTGGAGGCCTTCATTCCTGAATTTGAAGGAATAAGAGACCGCGTGGAATTTGACGCCTACCATATCTTTCCTGTGGGAAGGCATTCCCTGGAGACGGTCCGACAGCTGAAATCCCCGGGTAACGAAAAAGATATCCTGTTTCTGGATATCTTTTCAGAGCTAAATGATCCGGAGCCCCTTTTTCTGGCGGGTTTGTTCCACGATCTGGGCAAAACAGAAAAAGACCACGCTCGAAGAGGAGCTCAGAAAGCCCGGGGTCTTCTGAAACGGATGCATTACGATGAAAGTTTATCTGAAATGGTCCTGTTCCTGATTGAAAACCATCTTCTTCTCATTGAAACCGCCACCCGGCGGGACCTGGGGGACGAAAAGGTGGTGGTCCAATGCGCCCGAGCCATAGGTGATATGGAGCGTTTGAAAATGCTCTATTTGTTGACCTGGGCGGATTCCAGGGCCACCGGGCCCAGAGCCTGGAACACCTGGATTGCAAATCTTGTTCAGGAACTCTTTTTCAAGGTCTTGAATATCCTTCAAAGGGGGGAACTGGCCACAGAGGATGCCGCACGAAAAGTGAAGATGACCCTGGCGGGCGTTCAGAAGCACATGGGTATTTCTGCAGAGGAGTCTGAACTCGATGAACTTTTTTCGGTTCTATCGCCGAGATATCTTTTGAACTGTAAACCGTTGGAGATCAGCCGACATATTAAAATGGTTCAGAATCTCAAAAGTACGGAGATGCAAAACAGGAAACGTTCCTTTTCTATGGTGATCAGAGAAAATGAGATCGAAAGCTGTTTCGAAATTACCTTTGTGTCCCAGGACAGGCTTGGACTTTTTTCAGATATTGCCGGTGTGTTGGCACTTCATAACATGAATATCCTTTCAGCCAACATATACACATGGCAGGATGGAACTGCCGTGGATCTCTTCAAGGTTACGGGGCCATCCGATCCTTTTCGGGAAAAAGAAATCTGGGAAAGAATAGAAAGTGATTTTCAAGAAATTTCGGAGGGAAAGCTGTCATTAGACGTTCGAATTCAAGAGAAAGCGACCCCATCTATCCTGTCTGTTGTGAGCAAAAAGCCTTCTCTTCCACCAAAAGTGATTTTGGATAACAGAACGTCAGATTTTTTCACCTTGGTTGAGGTTTTTGCAGACGACCGTGTGGGTCTCCTTTACAGGATCACCAAAGCCCTTTTTGATTTCGAACTGGACATCCGCATTGCAAAAATTGCCACAAAGGGCGATCAGGTCGCGGATATCTTTTATGTCCGAGATTTATTAGGGCAGAAAGTAGAAGAGCCAGAACTCATAGAGCAAATTGTGGAAACGTTAGAGTTCCAACTTCTTGACAAATAACACCTCGTTCAACGATTTTGGAATTCTAATATGAGATCCGCCTAAGACTTTTGATTACACCCGTTTCCGCTACCAATAAATACAAATCTTTGAAAATCGGCCAGTCATATAGGACCTCACAATAAACCAGTATTGACAAGGATGAAAACTGCGAATATGCTGCGAGAGACTTAACGAATCCTTACCGAAAATCTCCACGAATAGAAAAAAAATGGTCTTGTTGTGACCGTATCTGTCAAACAGATGCGTTATGATCAATCAACAATTTCTCAGGCGGGAAGACCTTTCCATTGAGATACAAAGCCGACATCACTGCAGGATCGCTCAAAGTCTCAGAGAGCAGGATCATTGCAGACCTCCTTATCCGTGGTACTGACAAACAGGGCTGGCAAACGGCTATCATAGACAGGAACCTGCTCCAGGCCCGCACTACTGAGACAGCCAGACGCTTTGCCCGGCTCATCCGTGGACGTCTGGAAACCATGGAAGCCGATCTCTGGAAGCTCGTTAGGGACGGTACGGGTGAAACAGCCACACATGCCGTCCTGGCCGCAGCAATCAAGCACAGTCCTCTTCTGGGAGACTTTCTTGATTTGGTTGTAAAGGAGCATTACAGGGTGTTCAGTACAACCCTCTCCAATAGATGTTGGGAAGAGTACCTGGATGACTGCCGGGGACGGGACCCGGAGATGCCCATATGGAGCGAATCCACGAGGGACCGCCTCCGGTCAACCGTCTTCCAGATCCTCGCCCAGGCGGGCTACATCGAAAACACCCGATCGAGAAAATTGCAGAGGGTCCACATCGCCCCGCAGGTGCTTCAATATCTTGCAAAGCATAACGAACATTATACTCTCCGTTGTATCCAGGTTGCCCCATGACCGATTCGTTAACGCAGCGCCTCAATGAAATTCTTCCCAAGGTCATTTCCGCTGAGTTCCTTGGTGGCAAAGGACTTGGAAACGAGATCCCGTTCTATATCTTCGATTATCCGCCGGAAGCGGAACTGCGCATTCGAGAACATATCCAGTTCCTCATGACCCACATCCCCAAGAACAGACCCGGACTGCGGGTGAAACAGGTTAACCTGTTCGATCTCGTTGTGGATCATCTCCGGGAGCGCAATCTGCTGGAGAAATCCTTGCAAATGCAAAAAGATAAGGGTGACAAGGGTCTTCAAAAGGCTCTCAAAGGGCCTCTAAAGCCGGAGAAGCTGGTGCAGATATTTGTAGAGGTCGTCCAGCCGGAGGAACAGGACCTGGTACTCCTTTCCGGCGTGGGAAGTGTCTGGCCCATGGTTCGTTCCCACAACCTGCTCAATAACCTGCAAACGGTTATGGGACAGACGCCGCTCGTGATGTTCTACCCTGGCCGTTATGATGGACAGGCCCTTCGGTTGTTCGGCAAAATCAAAAGCAATAATTATTACAGAGCCTTCAGACTTTGACCACGAATAGCACGAATAACACGAATGAGTGAAACAGATGCTTTGTGAGAATGAATTTCCATCGGTCTTTTTTGCTTTTCAGGTCCCGGACACTGCACCCTCAACCTGTATAAAGTGCTATAAAACCAATGTGATCCAAAGTTGCTGCTTGGTAAAATGTGAGCCCATTAAAGTAATAAAGATCTTTTTTATTCGTGCTATTCGTGTGATTCGTGGTAAAAATATGAGGTGCTTATGCAAATCAAGAATTTGTTCAAGAGAGACATTTTCCGCTCCATCAACGGCGTGGTCAAGGCCCACCAATTGGACGATCGCTCCGTATGGCAGGAACTGGATGAATTCGTTATTACCAGAGAGCTGGATAAACATTTCCGGAAATTCCTGTCTGCTTACCTGAACGTTTTAGACAACCCCCGTGATCCGGCCGTTACCGGCAAGATGGGAGTGTGGATATCCGGGTTTTTCGGCTCCGGGAAGTCCCATTTCCTGAAAGTGCTGTCCTATCTTCTGGGCAACCGGATGCATTCCTATGAAGGCAATACGAAAAAGCCTGTAGATTTCTTCGAGGGTAAAGTGGAAGACGCCATGCTCTTTGGAGATATTAAACGGGCCGTGGCATCCAATACCGACGTAATCCTTTTCAACATCGACAGCAAGGCCGACAGCAAAGCAGGTCGAGACGCCATCTTAGCCGTATTCCTGAAGGTCCTCAACGAATTGCAGGGATATGACGGCGACCATCCCCACATTGCCCATCTGGAGCGCTACTTAGACAACGAAAGAAAGCTGGAAGCGTTCCATGACGCCTACAGGGATATTACCGGAACCGAATGGACGGAAGAGCGTGATGCCTATGAATTCAACCGAGATCAAGTGGTAAAAGCCTTTGTACAGACTCTGGGACAAAGCCTGGAAACCGCAGAAAAATGGATTGATAACGCCGAAGACAATTTCTCACTCACCGTCGAAAATTTTTCCACATGGGTCAAGGAATACGTGGATTCCAGAGGTCCCGATCACCGCCTCGTTTTTTTAGTGGATGAGATCGGCCAATTCATCGGTACGGATGGCCATCTTATGCTCAATCTTCAGACCGTCGCGGAAGACCTTGGAACCCTTTGTGAGGGGAGGGCCTGGGTGGTCGTGACATCCCAGGAAGAAATAGATAAGATCCTGGGGGAACTCAGAACGGCCACCAAGAATGATTTTTCCAAGATCCAGGGCCGCTTTCAGACTCGACTATCCCTATCCAGCGCCAATGCTGATGAGGTCATCCAGAAAAGGCTGCTGGAAAAAGAAGAGACCGTGGTAGGGGATCTCAAGGCCATCTTCGCCGAAAAGGGCGATATCCTCCGGCACCAATTGTCTTTCAGGGATTGCGGCATGACCCTTAAACCTTATAAGGATGGGGATGACTTCGCTGATAACTATCCCTTTGCCCCATACCAGTTTCGCCTTCTCCAGAAGATCTTCGAGGTGATCCGCCGCGTGGGCGCTACCGGTCTCCATCTGGCCAAGGGCGAAAGATCGATGCTGGATGCGTTCCAGTCTGCAGCCCAGACCGTGGCCCTGAAGGAAGTGGGCGTGCTGGTTCCCCTCCATGATTTCTATCCTTCCATAGAGAGCTTTCTGGATACCACTGTGAAGCGCACCATCGAACAGGCCGCCGAGAACCCGAGCCTTGAACCCTTCGATATCAATCTGCTGCAGGCGCTGTTCCTCATACGGTATGTGGAGGAAATCAAGGGCAATGTGGACAACCTCGTTACCCTGTGTGTCAACGAGATCGATGCGGATCGACTGGCCCTTCGCCGCCGGATTGAAGAGAGCCTCCAAAGGCTTGAAAATGAGACCCTGATCAGCCGAAGTGGGGAGAACTATTTCTTCCTCACCAATGAAGAGCGAGACGTCAACCGGGAAGTCAAGAATGTCGATATAAGCGGCCCTGAAGAAGCCAGATTATTGGGGGAACTCATTTTCGAGGATGTCCTCAAGGGGCAGCGTAAGCATCGCTATTCCAGGAACAAGATGGATTTCACCTTTAACCGGATCTGCGACATGCACCCTGCGGGGGCTCGTGTGGAAGGGGCTTTGGTAGTCTCTGTCATCTCGCCCCTGGCCGATGAATATACCCTATACAATGATGGCAAATGCGTTCTTGAAAGTAATAACGAAGGCGGCCAGATCCTTATCCGGTTACAGGACAACGAAAGGCTGGGTCGGGAACTTCGCACCTATGCTCAAACAGAAAAATACCTCAAAACCAAGAGCGACAGTGGACTCCCGGATTCTGCCAAGCGAATTCTTCGGGACAATGCCGAAGACAACCGTGAACGCAGAGCTCTTTTGATCCATCTCTTGGGCGACATGCTCACCGAGGCAGTCACCTTTGCTGTCGGACAGGAACTCAAGACCAAGGCCTCCGCGCCCGGAGCCTGTCTGTACGAGGCTCTGGAATATCTGATCACCAATTCCTTTTCCAAAATGGGCTACCTCAAACATCTCCATCCCGACCCACTCAAGGAAATCCAGGCGGTTCTCCGAAGCAACGATGTCTCCCAACTGAGCCTTGCCCTCAGCCTGGAAGAGAACAACCCCCAGGCCATTGAGGATCTCCGCAACTATATCGAGCTATGTTCCCTGAAGCATCATGCCATCGTGCTTTATGACGTCATTATGAAACGATATGCAGTTCGACCTTACGGCTGGCCAGACATGGAGGTAATCCTTCTGGTGGCCCGCCTGTTCGCTGTGGGTGAGATCAGTCTCTGGATGGAAGGCGGTACGCTGTCACCGGATAAGCTCTATGAAAACATCAAGACCCCCGCAAGATGGCGGAAGATCACGATCCACAAAAGAATAACCTCCGATCCCAAGGCCCTTCAAGACGCACGCCAGCTGGGGAAAGATGTCTTCGCGGAAATGGGACCGGATAACGAGGATGATCTCTGTGCATTCTTAAAGGAAAAACTCCGATCCTGGGAGACCTCCCTCAACAGTTATAAGCCCCTTGCCGATACAGGAGACTATCCCGGCAGGGAAGAGATCGTTGAAGCGCTGGGAGTGACTAAACCGCTTTTAGCCAGTGACGAAAACTACAAATTCATCGACAAATTCAACGACTCCAGGAATGCTCTGCTGGACCTCTCCGATGAATTTCACAACCTGGAGCAGTTTTACGGAAACCAACGGCCCACCTGGGAAAAACTGCGATCAGCCTTTCATAAATTCCAGTTGAATCGCTTGGAACTGGAGGGGAACGAAGAGGTGACTCCGTCGTTAAAACGTATGGGCGAAATCCTTGCTGCACCCGCCCCCTATGGGATGCTTTACGAGGCCGAAGGGCTCATCCGGACTGTTGACGAGGTGAACAAAGCAATGATCACCCAGCGACGGTCTGACGCCTTGATCAAGATCAACGGACATATTTCTGAAATGAACAAGGAAATCGAGGCAGTCAAGGGGGATGACACCCTTCGGTATGCCTGTTTTGGTCCGCTGGAGCGGCTTCAAAAAGAGGTCGAGCGAATTGAGAGCATTGCTCACCTTAGCCAGGCTGAATACGAAGCTGTCCGTTCTTTTGATGAAGGGTTGGCCGCCATCGAGGACTTTGTCCGCCGGACTGCCACTTCAACGTCCGGGGTCGGAGACCCGCCCGTCAAACCACACTGTATCGTCAAGCCGGTTGAACTGGTTGCCAACACATACCTTGAAACTTCGGATGATATTGAGAAGTTTTTAAAAGAACTTCGGGAGAGACTGGAAAAGGCTTTTAAAGCTGGTCAGCGGATTAAGATCCGTTAAAGAAAATTAACCACGAATCATACGAATTGCACGAATATAAAGGGGATGATGTCAGGGAAGGCGGGAGTGATAACTTGGCCTCTGGCCGGGCTAAGAGAATAAATGCCAGCTTATTTGCACTGTCTTCTGAGTGAACACACAAAACTTTCTTTATTCGTGATATTCGTAACATTCGTGGTCAAAAAAGGATTATTCCGAGAAAATTTCTCTTGAAAAGTCGCTGAAAGAGTGTTATTTTGTTGTAATTGTTATCTTAAAGAGAAATTCTTGCGGAGAAAACACATGTTAATATCTTTTTCTGTTGAAAACTGGTTGTCGTTTCGGGATCGGGCAACCTTTTCCATGGTCGCGGGGCGTGAAAAACAGCACCAGGAGCGCATCCCACGCATTGAGAAATACAAAATGCGGGTGTTGCCGATTGCAGCCATTTACGGAGGAAATGCTTCGGGCAAGACCAATTTCTTTAGGGCGCTAAACTTTGCGCGTCACCTCGTTGTGAAAGGCACACAGCCCGAGGCCATGATTCCAGTGGAGCCCTTCCGATTGGACCCTTCCTATATCAAAGGACCTACTCGTTTATCCTTTGAGTTGTTTATTGATGACCGGTGTTATGAGTTCGGGTTCGGTGTGACCCGCGAACACGTGGTTGAAGAATGGCTTTCTGAGATTCTGAAGACGACTGAAAAGGAACTTTATCACCGCAAGGCGGGTAAGATAGAATTCTCGTCTGAACTGAAAAAAGACCAGTTTCTTCGATTTGCCTTTCAGGGGACCCGCGACAATCAGTTGTTTCTCACCAATGCCGTCAATCAGAAAGTAGACCGGTTCAAGCCCATCTATAACTGGTTTCGGGACAGCCTCGTCATGATCGCTCCGGATAGCCGCTTTGAGCCTTTCGAGCGCTTTTTTCAAGAGGAAAATCCTTTATACAACCATATGAACCTTACCCTCAATCGTCTCGATACCGGCATTTCCCGATTAGGGGGTGAGAAAGTCCCATTTGACAGTCTGGCCCTGCCTGAAAGCCTCAAGGCCAAGCTTCGGGAAGAAATTCCGGAAGGAGCCACGGTTCGTTTATTGGCAGAGCCCGCTCATGAACGTTTTGCCATCATGCGGCGCAATGGAGAGCTTGAGGCACGAAAGCTGATTAGTTTTCACAGTGATTCAGCCGGGAATGAAATCCGGTTTGATATGAAACAGGAGTCGGACGGAACACAGCGCGCCATCGATTTAATTCCGGCCTTTCTAGAGCTTGCCGCCGCAAGTAATGGAAAGGTTTTTGTCATTGACGAGATTGACCGCAGCCTTCACACACTGCTTACCCGGGAATTGTTAGCCGCTTACTTAGATGCCTGTACTCCAGATACCCGCTCGCAATTGCTATTAACCACCCATGATGTCCTGCTAATGGACCAAAAACTCCTTCGACGGGATGAGATGTGGGTGACGGAGCGCAACAGTCTGGGCAGTTCCTCTTTATTGGCATTCAGCGATTACAAAGATATACGCTATGACAAGGACATACGAAAAAGCTATCTGCAGGGTCGGCTTGGAGGCGTTCCCCGCATTCTTCTCTCCGGCTCATTCAACCCAGAGAATAAATCCATGGCAGGAGGCAACAGCTGATGTCCAAGGGAAGGCGACCATTCAAAAGACGAGCGTCTTTTCTTTCCTATCGGAAGCTTTTTCTCATTGCAACAGAAGGAGCGCGAACAGAGCCGTTCTACTTCGACATGTTCAATAGCCCCCAGGCAACAATTCATGTCAAGCTGCTTCCAGCAAAGAAACATGACACCTCTCCTCCCCAGGTCCTGAAACGAGCCGAAGGATTCGTCAAGGAGAAAGGGCTCCGAAAAAAGGATGAGATCTGGCTGGTGATTGATCGGGACCAATGGACTGATGAGCAATTAAAGGGGGTATTCCCTGGGTGCCGTGCATCTGCCTTTAACCTGGCGGTTAGCAATCCGCAATTTGAATATTGGCTCCTGCTCCATTTTGAGGATGGAAGCGGAGTATCCGGTTCAAGGGATTGCACCCGGAAACTGATGCGACACCTGCCAAACTTCAACAAAGCTTACCTGGAAATCCAAAAAATTGAACCCGGCATACCCGATGCGATCCACCGCGCCGAGGTGAAAGATATGCCACCCTGTGAGGGTTGGCCAAGGACAAATGGTTCAACGGTATATCGGCTTGTCAAGAAATTGAGGGGACAGAGTTGATAATGCTGCTGCATCCGATAACAGGCATGAAGAAGTAAATGAGCGAAAGTGCGCCAATGTAACCACAGATTACACAGATGGCACGGATAATAAAAAGGGAAAACAGGAACCACGAATCACACGAATAGATAAGAGGGGTTGGACGTGGTGCACAGCTCCATAGAGGACCAAGGTCTTAAAGGCTCAACACTGGAACCACAAATTATACAGATGGCACAGATAAAGGGCTTTTTTTATTCGTAATATTCGTGTGATTCGTGGTTAGAAACAAGGAGAGGAAAAATGGAAATGATTCGTAAGCAGTATATTGTTGACGAAAAGAATAGAAGGGTGGCTGTCCAGGTTCCCATTGAGATCTTTGAGAGGTTGGAGGAAATTCTGGAAAATTATGGCTTGGTCCAATTGATGAAAGAAAATGAAGGTGGTGAAATCCTCGGCGTGAACGAGGCCAAGTCATATTACGATAGTTTGGAAAAAGCGCAATGAAAATAGACTATCGGAAGAAATTTCTGAAAGAGCTTTCAAAGATTCCTGCAGCGACAAGATCGAGAATGGAAACTTTCGTCTTTGAGGACCTCCCCGAGGCGAATTCGATATTCGAGATTGGGACCGCAGAGCAAATGAAGGGCTATCCCTCATACTACAAGGTTCGTTTTGGTTCGTACAGGATTGGCTTTAAAATGGAAAATGATATTGTTATTTTGGAAAAAGCATTACACAGGAAAGATATCTACAGGCATTTTCCATAAGGTGCTTGAAGGTAAGTACGGAAGGGTCTCTGCTTGACATGAACTTGTCCAATAAAGACATGAACCACAGATTACACAGATGGCACAGATAAAAGGCTTTTTTATTCGTGATATTCGCGTTATTCGTGGTTAAGAAATGCGATGATGACAGGCTCCTTCGCGTCCAGGCATCTTCTTAATAATGAGGAATAGTGGCAAATGAAAACGACAATTGTATCGATTTTGCTTATTTTGCTTTGTTGTATTACGTCAATAGAAGCAAAGACCTTTAAGGTCGCAAGCTATAATGTAGAAAACCTTTTTGATCTGACAAAGGATGGGATTGAATACAAAGAGTATATTCCGAATACCGGCTATGGATGGAAAAAGCCTATATTCGAAACTAAGATCGAGAACATTGCTGAAGTAATAAAGGATTTGAAAGCTGACGTTGTGACCTTACAGGAGGTCGAATCTAAAAGCTCCCTTATTTCTTTGCGAAACAAACTAAATGACTTCAAAGTGGATTACCCATATTTTGAAATTGCTGACTCCAAGGATACGATTGTGAAGTGCGCTGTTCTGTCCAAGTTTCCAATTGTTGAGAAAGAAGAAATACAGGTTGATAATGAAATTGCCAGAAATATTCTGAAAGCAACTCTTGATATTGATGGGCGCCGTCTGATCCTGTTTATCAATCACTGGAAATCAAAATACGGCCCAGAAAGTATGAGGATGGCCTATGCTAAGACACTTAAAAAGAAGATTGATGAGTTGGAAGATGACGTAGACTTCATACTGATTGGCGATTTTAATTCAGACCATAATGAGTGGGAAACTTTCCGGGGTTCTATTCGACTAAACGATACTGACGGCAATACCGGAATCAATCACATTCTCAGGACTGTCAGAGGTTCTAAACTGGTCAATGAACAGATTTTGACAGAACAGACCGCAAATGAATATTTATACAATTTATGGCTTGAAATAGACCAGAAGAGACGATGGTCCCACAACTTTTTTGGGAATAAAAACAGCTTGGACAACATTATTGTATGTAAGGCGCTCTACGACTGTAAGGGAATCTCCTATATTGACAACTCGTTTGACAAATTCGATCCTGACTATTTGTTCAAGAGAAATGCCGTTTACCGCTGGCAAAGGGCAAAAAATGGCAAAGGTAAACATCTCGGTGAAGGGTATTCAGATCACCTCCCTATTTTTGCGTATTTTTCCACTGATCCTTTCCGTTTCAAGGATTACGATACCCTTACCAAAGACATTTCTGATTTAAAGTTGGAAAAAAAGAGTATCTCTGACCTTTACACGTCAAGGGTTGGGAATGTCAATTACCTTCTCCGCTTCTGCACAGTCATATACAAACATGAGAATAATGCAATCATTAAACAAGAAAATGGCCGCGCAATATTTGTATACAAGGCAGGGCAAGACCTGGAATATGGTAAAGTATACCATTTAACTGTAAATATGCTGTATGACTATTACAGGCTCCGTGAAATCACGGCGATTGGGAATATTAAGGCGGTTGGACAATCGGCTAATTATGCGTCTCATTTGTTGAATGACCCTTCAGCCGATTTCTCAGAACCGGCCTTTCAAAACGAAGTCCTATCAGAAGTTAAAGGGGTTTATAAACGAGGATATTTTTACTATGGCAATAAACGAAAGATCAAATTGTACTTCAAAAACAAAACTTTAAGGCCCAAAAACAATTCAAAAGTTTTACTGAAGCATGTAAGAATAGGATGTTACAAATATCCTCAAATTATCATAGAAAAAAATGGGCAAATTGAGAACAAATAAAAAGGCTAAAGCTTGCCCAATTAACAACCACAAAACTTCCTCCGAGCCATCAGTGTAATCCGTGGTCAAAAAATATGAATCGAGATAAGCTCAAAGCATACGCACCCAGAGCACGTCGTGATTTCATCAAGGCAGTTACCGATCGTGCGTACTTTTATGGGCTGACGAAAGAGAAGATAGAGCCAGTTACGGTGCAGGGCGATGTGGTCATTATCGGAGGGAAACCGTTTCCGAGGGATGTGGCGGAAAAGCGGAGGCTGTTGGATGAACAGATCATGCGGGAAGGGTTCGAGCAGGTCATGGAGGCCAGGGCCTATACGTGGTTCAACCGTTTTGTGGCGGTACGGTTTATGGAGGTTCATGGGTATCTAGAACATGGGTATCGGGTTTTGTCTACCACCCCGGTTGAACACCCTGAAAGGGAACCCGGTTCAACGGGGCAGGCGAACCACACTAATAATAGGAAAACTGCTTCTGGGGTTCCGGAAATTGTGGCGTATGCGGAGCATGTGGATTTGCCGGGGCTGGATCGGGAGAAGGTTGTCGAATTGAAGTTAGCCGGTAACAGGGATGAAGAGCTTTACCGGATGCTCCTGATTGCCCAGTGCAATGCCCTTCATAAGGCCATGCCGTTTCTGTTTGAGCGAATTGGGGATGCCACGGAACTTCTTTTGCCTGAAAATCTGCTGCATTCCAATTCACCAGTCCGGAACCTGGTGAGCGAGATCCCGGAAGACGACTGGCAACAGATCGAAATCATCGGCTGGCTCTACCAGTTTTACATCTCGGAGAAGAAAGACCAGGTCATTGGCAAGGTGGTGAAGTCCGAAGACATTCCGGCGGCGACCCAGCTATTCACGCCCAACTGGATCGTGAAATACATGGTCCAGAACTCGCTGGGCGCACAGTGGCTGGCGACCTATCCCAATTCGCCGCTCAAAGAGCAGATGGAGTACTACATCGAGCCCGCCGAGCAGACCGACGAAGTTAGGGCACAGCTCGAAGCTATTACACCCAGCACGCTCGACCCCGAGAAACTGACCCTCATCGATCCGGCATGTGGTTCCGGGCACATCCTGGTGGAGGCCTATGAACTCTTCAAGGCCATCTACCTGGAGCGTGGCTACCGTCAGCGGGATGTGGCGCAGCTGATCCTTGAGAAGAACCTCTTCGGCCTCGATATTGATGGACGCGCGGCGCAACTGACGGGCTTTGCGCTGGTGATGAAGGGGCGGGCGGATGACCGGCGGCTGTTTGAGCGGGAGATGAAGCTCAATGTGATGGCGCTGGTGGACAGTGCGGGGTTTGATGCGGAGCGCTTGGCGAAGGGTGTTCATCTGGAGGATTACGGGCTGAAGCCGGGGGACATCAAAGAGCTGAAGAGACTGTTTGAGCATGCTACGACGCTTGGCTCGCTGATTCAGGTGTCCGAGGGACTGGCTGCGAAGCTGTCGACGTTGAAGCAGCTGAGCGAGACGATCAGCCATGACCTCTTCGTGTCGGATGCGCTCAAGCGTTTGGGGTCGTTGGTACAGCAGACCGAGCTTTTGGCAGCGCAGTACGATGCAGTGGTGGCTAATCCTCCGTACATGGGGAGCAAGTACTACTGTGTCGCGCTGAAGAACTTCGTGAATAGCGTCTACCATGCCGGAAAGGCAGATACCTATGGTGCCTTCACGCTGAGAAACATCCAGTTCGCAAAAGAAAATGGCCATATCGGAATGATCACAATTCCGAACTGGATGTTCCTCGCCTCGTTTGAGCAACTAAGGAACACGATTTTTCGAAACGCGCCAATTACGAGTCTTGTCCACAATGGCCGAGGTGTATGGGGGGCAGACTTCGGCAGTTGCTCGTACGTCTTGCGCCGGTCAACTCTCGAAGAGGAGAACAACCGCCTCTTCATAGACGCCTACGGTCTACAGGACGAGCTCACCCCCGACGTCCCCGTTGAGCAGATCACCCTCACGGTGAACTCCGCCTACCGCTATGGCGGCAAGCTCACTGAAGAGGAGCAGTGGACTCGCTTCCGTCAAGACACCATGGCGGAGGTTGTCTCCTACGCCATCGGCTGTATGATGGGCCGTTGCAGCCTGGACACGCCGGGCCTCATCTACGCCCACAGTGGAAACAACCAGTTCAGGGAAATCTACCACGAAAAACACAACCATCCCCTCGCACTCTCCCGGGAAAATCATTCGTGTAATTCGTGTTATTCGTGGTCCACCTTCCCTCCGGATGCGGACGGCATCGTCCCACTCACCGACACAGACTGGTTTCACGATGATGCCGCCCACCGCCTCATCGAATTCATTTCCGTAGCCTGGCCAAAGGAACACCTCGAAGAAAACCTCAAATTCGTTTCTGAAAGCCTTTCACCCAAACGGGGAGAATCCCCTCGCGAAACCATTCGCCGCCACATCTCCACCGGTTTTTTCAAACACCACCTGAAGACATACAAGAAACGCCCCATCTACTGGCTTTTCTCCAGCGGCAAGCTCCGGGCCTTCCAATGCCTGGTCTATCTTCACCGGTACAACGAAGGGATGTTATCACGCATGCGGACCGAATATGTAATCCCGTTACAGGGGAAGATCTCCGCCCGGATCGAGCAATTATCAGGGGACATCAACGCTGCTACCTCCACGGCCCACAGCAAGAAAATGGAAAGGGAACGGGGGAAGCTCGTTAAACAGCAGGCGGAACTCCAGGGATTTGATGAAAAACTGCGTCACTACGCCGACCAGCGGATCAGCCTTGATCTGGATGACGGGGTGAAGGTAAACTATGGGAAATTCGGGGATCTGTTGGCGGAGGTAAAGGCGGTCACCGGGAAAAAGAAAAAATGATCCGCAGATTACACAGATTGCACGGATTGTAAGAAAAGAAAAACAGCAACCACAAATTACACGAATTATACGAATAAGTAAAAGAAAGGGGCCAGGGTGAGGTTTGATGTGGGAAAAGCGGCTGACGTTACTATGAAGAACTGCTATCGGCGTCTTCAAAACAATAAAACCATTCGTGCTATTCGTGTGATTCGTGGTTAAAAATAGGAAGTGCAGCAAGGCGGGAACGCAAATGACAGTCAAAATTAAGCAAATTCTCACCAGCCCGGAAGGTAAGACACTGGAGTTCAAGCGGGATCTGTCATCACCCCGGCCGATGCTCAAAACATTGCTTGCCTTTGCTAATACGGCGGGCGGCCGTTTGATTGTCGGTGTGGATGATGACCAGCGGGTCGTTGGTGTTGCGGATCCGCTGGATGAGGAAGAGCGGATATGCAGCCTCATTGCCGATTCCATTGCCCCACGTCTCGTGCCGAACGTGGAATTGATGACGGTGGAAGGCAAGACTGTGCTTGTGGTTGAGGTCTTTCTCAGCGGCTTGCGCCCCCATTACTTGAAGGCAAAAGGACTTGAAAACGGGGTTTATGTCAGGTTAGGTTCAAGCAATCGGCAGGCAGACCGGGAGTTGATTGCTGAATTGCGCCGTACGGCTGAAGGGATTGCTTTTGACGAACTTCCCATGCCTGAGTTATCCACCAATGACCTGGATCTGGCGTCAATGAAGTCGCTGTTTCGTGGGGACCGAAAACTGGGCGAAGAGGAACTGATCACCTTGAAACTGCTCACCCATGAACAAGGACGGCTTGTGCCCACCAGGGGCGCGGTATTGTTGTTCGGAAAAGATCGAATCCGTTATTTTCCCGATGCCTGGATCCAGTGCGGGCGATTTGTGGGACAGGATAAGGCCGAAATTTTTGACCATATTGAACTGCACGACCATCTGCCCCAGGCCGTGGAAAGTATCCTGCTGTTTCTCAAAAAACACGCCATGCGCGGTGCCGATTTTTCAGAAATCCGGCGCAAAGATGTCTGGAGTATTCCCCTTGGCATTTTGCGTGAGGTAGTGATCAATGCCCTGGTTCACGCCGACTATTCCCAACGCGGCGCTCCCACCCGCATCGCTTTCTTCGATGATCGTATCGAGATTGAAAATCCCGGCATTCTTCTTCCCGGCATGACCATCGAAGACATGAAACAGGGGGTTTCCAGAATCCGCAATTCTGTTATTGCGCGCGTGTTTCGGGAATTGGGTCTCATAGAACAATGGGGCAGCGGTGTCCGTCGTGTTTTCAAGGAGGCCGAAGAACTTGGTTTGCCGGAGTTGCAAATCGTGGAAATTGGTATGAGAATGCGTTTTATTGTGTCATTAACAAAGAAAATCACGGTTCAAGCCAAAACCGGACAAGTCGAGGCACAAGTCGAGGCACAAGTCGATCTTGATATCCTTTCAGTCTGCGCTGAACATCCACGCTCCTCTTCAGAAATTGCAGCAGCGCTTGGGCACAAGAAATTGAGTGGTAACCTGCGGAAAGCCTTACCCCGACTCAAAGAAGCCGGCTTGCTGGAATACACCATCCCAGCCAAACCCAACAGCCGTTTGCAAAAATACCGCCTGACCTCGATGGGTAAAGCCGTATTAAAGAAGTGAAAAGAGGGTATTGATGGATCGTGATGCTGTTCAACTCCCCACTGTTTATGTGATTGCCGGACCGAACGGGGCCGGAAAAACTACGTTTGCTAACGAATTTCTACCGGACTTTGTGCACTGCCGTCAATTCCTGAACGCCGACCTGATTGCCGCAGGACTGTCGCCATTTGCTCCGGAGACACAGAATGTGAGAGCAGGACGTTTGCTTCTGACCAGGATCAAGGAACTTACCGCGGCGAGAGAAAACTTTGGGTTTGAAACCACGCTGTCCGGCCGCGGGTATATCCGCCATCTCGATGAACTGAGAAGAAATGGATATCGGATTGTGCTTTTTTTTCTCCGGCTCCCGAGTGCGGACATGGCCGTCGCTCGCGTAAAAGCACGAGTCCGAGAAGGCGGGCATAATGTTCCCGAACCTGTTATCAGAAGGCGCTATAAGTCCGGCCTTAGGAATTCATTCTCTCTGTATAGGCCTCTTGCCGACATTTGGTGTATTTACGATGCCTCTTATCTCCCGCCCAAAATAGTGGCACATGAAGAAATGGGGAAAACCGAGGTGTTTGAAACCGGGATCTTTGAAAACATTCTTCAAGAAATGAGGAAATAAGAACATGGATGTGAATAGGGAAGTTGAAAACACATTAGCATGGAAAGCAGATGCGGCCTTTCTGCAGGCCGCGTATAAAGTCATCCAGCGGGCCAAACAGGCGGGATCTCTCGTGGTTATTTGGGAAGACGATCAAATAAAGGAAGTCCCTCCGGAGGAGCTGGAATCACGGATTGCCGCCCAATGGCCCCCCGAAGCGAGGGCCTAAACCATCTCTTATCCGTGCCATCGGCGTCATCCGTGGTCAATTTTTTTCACATTCGTGCTATTCGTGTGATTCGTGGTAAAAAAATGGACAACACAAAAATAGAAGAAGCTCTTGCCCGCCTGTTTGACGAAGAAGGCCAACGCATTGTCTTCTGGAACGATCCGGACCAGGAGTTTTATATTACCGTTACTTCCCTGGCTCTCCCCGAAGGCGTCAGCATTCTTCGCCTGGATCAGATCGGCGCTCTCGAAGCCAAGATCCGGATGGAGCGGGATGACCCTGAAGGGAAATATCTTCTCTATTCCCCCACCGAAGAGCCTGACTACGAAGCCGACTGGCTCCTCGATATCCGTCTCTACAGTCGCCCTTTCCGTGCAGACAGGGCCTCCATGATATTAGACGAACTGGGCCTGGCCAACCAGCACCTCCGGGACCACATTGCCGCCCGCCGGAAGTTCTTTGACAGCAAACAACGGCTCCAGAAGCTCAAAGAGATCGCGGAGACCAATGACACCGATGTGGACATGGACCGCAAGATGATTTCCGTCGTCTTAAAGGCGGACCATGCCGAGTGGTTCAATATGGTTTGCACACTCTTTCATGGCTTTACGCTTGGGGGAAATGGAAACAACCTGGACCTGAACAGTCCCCCGGATGCCTGGTTGCAGGTGGAAAAGTTTGAACTGGACAGCCCATTCTGGCGGACGGCCAAAACCCTCTTCGGGTATAGCGAGGAGGTCCCTACCTTAAAGAATTTCTTGGTTCGCCTCCTGGTCACCGATTTTGCCCATCATTTCAAATCAAGCGTGCCGGATTCGTTGGCCCATCTGGTATTGCCCCCATCGGGCAGGTCCAATGCCGTGGTTTGTCTGGCCCAGTGGCGTGACAGCGCCGGCAAGGGGAGCAGTTATGACAGACTGTCCGATCTGGTGGCCGACATCATCAAAATGAAAGATCATCTATATGGCCTGGAAATCGAACCCCTGTTAGATGTCATGACCTTCCAGGACGTGGAAAAGGCCATTGCACAGGGCCTCAGGGATCGGGTCGTATCGGGGGCGGGTGTTATTAACGTGGGTGACATCCGTTCCGTGGCGACTCACCGGCAGGTTGGTCACTGGGCCTCTCCCAATGTGGTGGGGGCAGACCATATCCCCCGGGCGGCCTTTCACGCGGTCTACGAGGCCCTGATTGCAGCGGCCGAGTTTTTCGCCCTGGAGAACGCCCATGGCCACCTCGACTATGACGATGCGCAGGAGATGGTCAGGGCATACGAGCGAGAACTGTTCCGCTTTGACCAACTGTACCGGCAATTCTGTGAGCAGGCCGATATTGCGGAGTCGCGCATATGGGATGTACTCAAGACCCTTCGGGAACAGGTGGAAGCCTGCTACGTGAATGGATATATCCAGGATCTTGCGACCTGTTGGGGAAAACTTGTTGTTCCGAAGGGAAAGCCGTCGCTTCTGTCGGCATGGAAAGTCAAAGATACACCCAATCAGCAGGACTTTTTTGAGAGGTATGTGGCTCCCCGATTGAAAGAGGCTGAACGTCGGCGGAGCTTTGTGATTATCAGTGATGCCTTTCGCTATGAAGCCGCGGAAGAACTTACCCTGGAACTCAATGGAAAATACCGTTTTGAAGCCACACTGAGTTCACAGCTTGGTGTCCTGCCATCCTACACGGCCCTTGGCATGGCTGCCCTGTTGCCGCATAAAAAGCTGGAATATAAGTCCAATGGGGATGTCCTGGTGGACGGTCGGCCCACGGCCTCTCTGGGACAACGAAGCCGGATCCTTGACTTTGTGGGAGGCCTGGCGGTTAAGGCCGATGACCTCCTGGAGATGAAAAAGGGAGAAGGCCGCGATTTCATCAAGGATAAACGTCTCATCTATATCTACCACAACGCCATCGATGCAATCGGAGATTCCGCATCCACCGAAGGACACACCTTCGAGGCTGTGAGACGGGCGATCAATGATCTGGCATCGGTCGTCACCTACATCATCAATAACCTGAATGGTCACCATGTGCTTGTTACCGCGGATCATGGCTTTCAGTTTACGGAATCGTCTCCCGGGGAGCCCGATAAAAGCAGCCTCCAGGATAAGCCGCCAGGAACCGTGAAGGCAAAGCAGCGTTTTCTCCTGGGACACGGCCTTGGGGACCATGACAGCGTATGGCATGGCACAACCGCCGCAACCGCTGATGCGGAAGGAGACATGGAGTTCTGGATTCCCAAAGGAGTCAATCGATTTCATTTTATGGGAGGGGCCAGATTCGTTCACGGTGGGGCCATGCTTCAGGAGATCGTGGTTCCGGTGGTTACCGTGCGGCATAAAAAGGACAAGGAGGCCGGGGCTACGAAGACGAAACAGGTCACGGTCCATGTGCTGGGGACCAGCCACAAAATTACCACCTCCCGGCACCGGTTCGAAATGATCCAGATGGAACCGGTCAGTAACCGGGTTAAACCAATTACCCTCAAAGTGGCCGTATACGAAGGGAATGACCCGGTTACCAGCATCGAAAACATACCCTTTGAGAGTTCCTCCAACAACATTGAGGAACGGAAAAAATCCGTCACCCTTGTCCTTCAGGACAGGCAATATGACAAGAAAGCAAAATATCGACTTGTGTTAAGGGATGCTGAGACCGGAGTGGAGCAAGAGAGTGTGGACGTAATCATAGACAGGGCATTTACCGATGATTTCTGAGAACCCAAAAGACATTATGGATGGAAGCCTGGACGAGCTTCTCAACCGGCATTTTGCAGGCAGGGTTGTTCGCAAAGACCTCACCAAACTGGTGAAGGAAGGTGCGAATGTGCCGGTTTACGTGCTGGAGTACCTGCTCGGACAACACTGCGCCTCGAATGATGAAGCAATTATCCAGGATGGTCTGGCGACCGTAAAACGGATCCTGGCTGAAAATTATGTGAGGCCCGATGAAGCCGAAAAAGTGAAATCGGTCATTCGGGAACGGGGTAACCTGAAGATTATTGATAAGGCCACGGTCAAACTCAATGAAAAGCGGGATGTGTATGAGGCTTTTCTATCCAACCTGGGGATCAAAGGGGTGGAGATCAGTACGGAATCGGTGCGGCGTTATGAAAAGCTGTTGGCCGGGGGGATCTGGTCCATCATCTCCATGGAGTATTTCTATGAAGAGGGACAAAAAGGGTCGCCATTTTTGGTCCGGGAGTTGAAACCGATTCAGATGCCGAATATGGACATGGAGGAACTGTTTGAAGGCCGACGGCATTTTTCCGAAGAACAGTGGATTGATGTCTTGATCCGCTCCACCGGCCTGGAGCCAACCCAATTCGAGAATCGCGTGAAATGGCACCTCCTGACACGTATGATACCTTTAGTGGAGAATAATTATAACGTCTGCGAACTTGGACCCCGAGGGACCGGGAAGAGCCACATCTATAAAGAGATCAGCCCCAACAGCATCCTCATCTCCGGTGGCAGAACCACCGTAGCAAATCTGTTCTATAACCTCGCAAACCATACCGTTGGGCTTGTAGGCCTGTGGGACGTGGTGGCCTTTGATGAGGTGGCAGGGATTTCCTTCAAGGACAACGACGGCGTTCAGATCATGAAAGACTATATGGCCTCCGGCTCCTTTGCGAGGGGACGCGACCTGATAAACGCCTACGCGTCCATGGTCTTTGTGGGAAACCTCAACCAGCCGGTGGATACTCTGGTCAAGACGAGCCACCTCTTGGCGCCTTTTCCCGAAGCCATGATCGATTCGGCCTTTTTCGACCGTTTCCACGCCTATATCCCCGGCTGGGAGATCCCCAAGATGCGGCCTGAATACATCACGAACCAGTATGGTCTTATAGTGGACTATCTGGCCGAATTCTTTCGGGAGATGCGGAAACGAAATTTCTCCGATGCCATCAACCGCTATTTCAAGCTGGGCCGGGATCTGAACCAGCGGGATACCATTGCGGTGAAACACACGGTTTCGGGTTTATTAAAGTTGCTCTATCCCCATGAAGATTACGATAAAGAGGCGGTGCAGCGCTGCCTGGAGTATGCTCTGGAAACCCGTCGCCGTGTCAAGGAACAACTCAAGAAGATCGGCGGAATGGAGTTTTATGACGTCCATTTCTCTTACATCGATCAGGAAGACATGGAAGAGAAATTCATCAGTGTTCCGGAGCAGGGCGGTGGTTCCCTGATCCCTCAAGGCCCCCTCAATCCCGGAGTTTTACATACCGTAGCCACGGGCAACAGCGGGCATCTGGGACTCTATCGCCTGGAAACGCAGGTAACTCCCGGTAGCGGTTCTCTGACACTGTCGGGCTTTGGGTCTGTCAGCGCTGCAAAAGAGGCAGTAAAGGTTGGCTTCGACTATTTCAGGGCCAATGCCACCGGAGTCAGTGCATCAGTCAAGGCCGGAGACCATAATTATCATATCCATATCGTAGAGCTTCACAACACCGGCCCCACAAAGGCCATGACTCTCACAGCATTTGTGGCCCTCTGTTCCGCTGTACTGGGGAAGCCGGTTCAGTCCCAGTTGGTGGTGTTAGGGAGTATGAGCCTGGGCGGCAGCATCGTTCCGGTCCAGAATCTGGCCGAGTCCCTTCAAGTAGCCTTTGACGCCGGAGCAAAGCGGATATTGTTACCCATGGCCAGCGTAGGGGATATTCCCAGCATCCCCGGAGAACTGTTTACAAAATTTCAGACCGGCTTCTATGCAGATCCCGAGGATGCCGTGTTTAAGGCACTGGGCGTGGAATGATAGAGGTTTTGTTTCTGCGTCAATCGATCCGACTACTGAAGGAATGGATCTGACTTATTTTGAATATTTCAAGTTTACAGTAACTAAATCTTAGAATTTGAATAGCGTCTGCCTAGACAACCAAAGGGATATACTGTTGACATATCCCTAATTAATATCTATAATCCGAGATGTTGGTAAATAGATTTTCTGACGCTTGAATTTCGGCGACATGAATCACAAAACAGAGGAATTTCTTATGGAGGTATCGTGATGTCTTCTGTCCAAACCAAACTTTTCAAAAGCAATCGAAGTCAGGCGGTTCGTCTTCCCAAGCAGATTGCCTTTCCGGAATCAGTCAAAGAGGTTGAAATTACGGCAATCGGCAGCAAGCGAATTATTACGCCGGCGGGTCAATCCTGGGATGACTGGTTTGATGCGCCAGGTGTTTCCAGTGATTTCATGACAGCGCGGGAGCAACCTGAAGATCAGTTCCGGGATGCCTTGTAATGTTGAAGTATTTGTTGGACACCAATATCGTCATTTATACGATGAAAAACCGCCCACAGCAGGTTAAAAGACGCTTTCAGAAACATGAAGGCGAAATGTGCATTTCTGCGGTAACACTGGGTGAATTGGTGTTTGGCGCGGAACATTCACAACAGGTGGAACGGAACCTGGCAGACATTGAGGCACTGATCGCACGACTTGAAGTGCTGCCCCTCGACAGTAAAGCAGCATACCATTTCGGACAGATACGGGCTGCGCTGTACACTATCGGCCGGCCCATAGGGCCTTACGATATGCTGATTGCCGGTCACGCCAGGGCATCAGGCCTAGTACTTGTAACAAATAATACCAATGAATTTGAACGAGTGCCGGGACTGTTGATTGAGAATTGGACCGCCGCGGATATCCTCTCTGGTGAAAAAGCTTCCTGATCATCCTACCTCTCCGTAGGGTCATTTTATTTGCCATTCCCGACCACCTGATCATCTCCTCCTTTCCTTAAAACTGGTACATCATCAGGTCTGGGAATTGAAAAACCCTGCCATATTCATCCCGCACCTAACGCCTCGGGCATATTTCGATTTCTCCACAACATACCAAAAAAACCAGCAACGCCGAAATGTTGACCTATGTCGTAAAAATGCCATTTCCACCCTTTACAATCTGTAAAGAATACCGACATCTATGCCTTACCGTTAAACAAATCCAATTTTTTTCACAAACATAATTCCCTTTGTTTTCAGATTCTTAATCCAATTTTATAAGAATGTGACTTTTGGCACAATCATTGCCCTTGCTATTAGCCATCTTTGTCGCGACATCATTAAACAGTAAATCCATGCAGAAGCTTGCAGTCTTTAAACGAATAGCCCATTGCGGATTTTCGGGAACAGGAACAGGCAATCAAGGAGGCAGATATGGGTCATCACGTGGCAGTGGACACCAACCGTAAATTGGGATTCTGGGCTAGTAAACCGGGATATAAGCCCGTTCTTTTGCTGATCGCGGCGCTGGTTTTTGCGGGCGTGGTCATGGTTCCTCCCCCGCAGAGCATGATTAATCTGGTGAGCAATGTAAATCCAGCGGGATATCAGTTGGGCCGGGAATGCAGCACAATTGCCGATACCATGAATCAAAAGCTTCACCCAAAGGTATTTAAAGCAAAAATGGAACAGGGCGAAGGGGGGGAGGTGGCTTCCGGTCCTCTCATGACGGACAGACAGGCGGCGCAATTGGCAAAAATCATGCTCGCCATATTCTTTTTAGCCGTCTTTTTCTGGGCAACGGAGGCCCTGCCGTTGGGCGCCACCGATCTCCTGGTGGCCGTGATGCTCTATCTCTTCTGCATCCTCCCCATCAATGAAATATCCAAGGCCTATATGAAGGATGCCGTATTCTTTATTTTCGGTATTTTGGCCGTGGCCGTGGGGGTTGCCAAAACCGGACTTGATAAGCGGATCGGGCTCATACTCCTGAGCCGCATTAAAAGCGCCAAATCCTTTGCCTTTATATTTCTGCCCCTTCTGGCCATGTCGGCAAGTTTTTTGTCCGAGCACGCCCTGGTGGCCCTGCTCATCCCGGTCCTCATGGGCATTTACAAGGTGACTTGCAAGATGTATGGGGTGGAAAAAGACAGGGCCCTGGCGATTTTTCTCCTGCTGGGCATTTGTTTTGCAGCGAACCATGGTGGGCCCGGGTCTCCTGCCGCGGGAGGACGAAACGCTATTATGGTGGGCTATTTGATGGAGTATGGTGATCCCATTCCATTCCTCGATTGGATGAAATACGGCATGCCCTTTGTCCCCCTGATGGCAGTGGTCATCGGGGCCTATATGTACATCCGTCTAAAACCGAAATTTCTGGTGAAAGGGGTGAACCCGAGCGAGGTCGTGAAAGCGGAAGTGGCCAGGATGCCCAAATTTGGCGGAAAAGAAGCCATGATGGCTGTTATCCTCGTATGCCTGGTTGTTGCGTGGATCATTCTGGGTGAGCATTACGGTCTGGGCGGCCCCACCCTCTATGCGGTTGTCGCCATGTTTCTCTGCCGTATTGTAAGCTGGGACGATATCCAGGACGGGGTAGCCTTTGACGTGGTGGGGCTCTACGCCGCTGCCTGCGCCATGGGGGTTGGCCTCAAATTTACCGGGGGCGCTCTCTGGTTGGCCAATACCTTTGTGGCCTTGCTACCGGAAAGCATATCCCACGGCGATGGCTTGGTCATCGGCGTAAGCCTGCTAACGGGGACCATGACCAACTTCATGAGCGACGGGGCGACCGTGGCGGCCCTGGGGCCCATCGTGCTCCCCATGGCCAGTTTAGCGGGTGTCAGCGTCTGGAAACTGGGTCTGGCATGCGCCTTTTCTTCCTCTTTTGCCAACTTTTTGGTTGTGGGAACCCCCAATAATGCGATAGCTTTCGGTATGGGAAAGGATCCCGAAACCGGAGAAAGGTTGCTCAGCGTATTCGATTTTGTGAAATTTGGTCTCCCCGTCACCATTCTTGGATGGCTTGTTCTCTGGTTCTGGGCCATATTGGGATACTGGCAGTTTATGGCATGGCCACATTGAAAATGAAAACAACTCTTTACATAAATCTTCAACGAAAGATCATCATCATAACGCTGATGGTCTCTCTAGCGCCACTGGTTGTCCTGGGCGCGACGATCTATCATCAATTTGCACGGATGTATGGGGAGAAGATTGAAGAACAGATCACATACCGGGCCAGGGCACAGGCAGAGGCGGTGGAGCTGTTTCTTAAAGAGCGAACCGCCATTCTCTGCGCCATGGCGGATACCCACATGTTCAATGACATGACGGATGAGAAAAATCTTGCCCACATATTCGAAGTCATGAATGCACGTGCGGGGGCCTTTGTGGATCTTGGGGTGATCTCCAATTCAGGTCAGCACCTGGCTTATGTGGGCCCCTATGACCTGAAAGGCCTCAATTACTATCAGCAACCATGGTTTAATGATGTGATGAACAAGGGCGTTTATATCAGCAATGTCTACATGGGGTATCGGAAGGCCCCCCATTTTATTATTGCGGTTCGTCGCCAGGAGGGGCTCAACAGCTGGATTCTGAGGGCCGCCATTGATCCCGATATCTTCGGCGATATTGTGCGTTCTGCCCAGGTGGGAAAAACGGGTGATGCCTATATCCTGGACCGGAAAGGTGTTTATCAAACCTGTCCCCGCTTTAACGGAAACATACTAACGCAGTCACACCTGAATCCGCGCATGTTCGGTACCAGTGCCACGGTGATCGAAGAGAAAAACGGCCATGGTGAAAAAATCCTCTATGCCGGAAGCTGGCTCAAGGACGGCAAATGGATTCTGATCATCAGCCAGGAAGTGGCGGAAGAAATGACCGGCCTGTTTTCAACGCGAATGGCGGAGATCCTCATCATTGTCTGCGGCGTCCTGGCCATCATTTTAGCCACCATTCTGACAACCCGGATGATCTTCATGCGGTTAAGAGAAACCGATGTTAAGATGAATGAACTGAATGCCCAACTCATTCAGTCGGATAAACTGGCAGCACTGGGCAAGATGGCGGCGGGGGTGGCCCATGAAATCAATAACCCCCTGGCTGTTATCCTCCAAAAAACCGGGTGGATGGAAGATCTATTGAACGAAGAGGCATTCCGGGAAAGTGAAAATTATCAGGAATACAAGGAATCTTTGCACAAAATTGAAAACCATGTGGAGCGGGCCAGAAAAGTCGTCCACAATATGCTGGGCTATGCTCGAAAAATGGAACCTCATCTGGAGGATGTGGACGTTAACGATACATTGAAACAGACCATTGATCTACTGAAAAACCATGCCATTACCAACAATATCGAAATCACAACCGCGTTTTCCCATGACCTACCGATCATTGCCGGCGATCAGTCCCGACTCCAGCAGGTTTTTCTGAATCTCATGACCAATGCCATTGACGCCATCGGATCGGAGGGTTTAATTGAAGTGACGACTGCCCGGGTTGATGCCTTTATCAATATTGATATTACCGACAACGGACCCGGCATTTCCGAAGACAAACAAAAAAAGGTTTTTGACCCCTTCTTTACCACCAAAGAGACCGGTAAGGGAACCGGCCTCGGCCTTTGGGTCAGTTATGATATCATCAAAAAGATGGGGGGAAATATCCGTGTCAACAGCAAGATGGGAAAAGGGACGACCTTTACGGTTGTGCTCCCCGTTGTGACACCGGAAAAGAAATGAATTTTAACCACTTAACGAGGTCAGTAAGGAGGGAGTCACATGGATGCTTTTAGGGCGTTGGTTGTGGATGACGAAGAGGATTTCCTGGAAACCCTGGTGAAACGTCTGCAAAAACGGAATATCGATACCACCGGCGTAATGAGCGGCGAAGAGGCCCTGGAAATCATGAAGAAAAAACTTTTTGACGTGGTTATTCTGGACGTCAAAATGCCGGGAGGCATGGACGGCATTGAAGCGCTCCGGGAGATGAAGAAGATCCAGCCCCTGGCGGAAGTTATTCTGCTGACAGGGCATGCTTCCGTGGAAACCAGCATTGAAGGCATGAAACTGGGCGCTTTTGATTACCTCTTAAAGCCCATAAAACTGGAGGAGCTTCTCGTCAAGCTGGCCCAGGCCTTTGAAAAAAAAGATGCACACGATCAGAAAATCCGGACCGCCAGGATCAAAGAGCTGGTCCGTTTCCCAGGAAGGGTTCTGGAGCAGGTTAAAGAAGACGAAGGAAACTAATGCGGCGTAGCCGCAACCAAAAAAGTCTCACGCAAAGCTTTACGGGCAGTTCTTTGCGTCTTCGCGCCTTTGCGTGAGATATGCTTTTCCCGGTTCTGCCCTGAACAAAGCCTCTTTTGAAGATCCACGTTCCTAACCATTCACGTACCCTGATCCTCTTTACAGCCTGCAAAAAACCCTGACACATCTTAATGATCGTTCCAAGACTCCTCATCCCTGATAATATAAGTAAATACAATTATTTATAATCATCCATGTCTGACTATTTTTTTGGCACAAAGCTTGCCTTACAGCTATTCAAGCAATCGGAAAGGAGTGCTTACGAAATGAAGAGATCACCCTACGCAAAATTAAGGAGGGTCATTCTGGTCAGTATGATCCTGGTTCCCCTCACGACGTTCATCCTCATCCTGGGAATTGGATACACCTATTTTACGACCTCTCTACAATCCAGCACCCTTGCCGCCATAAAACGGATCGTCGAGGATCACCAACATATGATTGATTCGTTCCTCATGAACCGCAAGGCGAATCTTGAATTCATACTTGATTCTTATTCTTTTGAAGCGCTTGCCAACCCCGAAGAACTTCACAATATCCTGCGCAATTTAAAGAAAGAGTCGAGCGCATTCTCTGACCTCGGGCTATTTGATCAGGAAGGCATCCACATCAATTATCAGGGGCCCTATAAACTGGTGGGAAAGGATTATGCAACGGCGCCCTGGTTCAGGGAGGTACTGAAAAAGGGTCAATATATCAGCGATATTTTCCTGGGGCACCGCCATGTTCCCCATTTTGTCATCGCCCTTAAACAAGAGAACGCCGGTAAAACCTGGGTCATCCGTTCCACCATTGACTCTTATATGTTTAACGATCTTGTCAAAAAGATTCGTATTGGTAAGACCGGTGAAGCGTATCTTCTGAACGCTGACGGCATATTTCAGTCAGAGCGCCGCTCAGGTGGAAATCTGATGCACAAAGATCCCGAGATTATCAAAATGCCGCTCTCCCACACCGGCATCAAGACCTTTATTGAAAAGGATTCAAATGGAGAGGAATATCTATACGCCACAACTTGGTTAAAAAACAAGCCCTGGCTGCTCGTTGTCAGGCAGGAAAAAACAGATGCTTTCAGATCCCTTCTAGCGGCCACCTACACCATCATCCTGATTACCATTATAGGCAGTGGGGCTATCGTGGGTATTGCTTTTTTCCTGACAGGCCGCATTGTGAGGCGGATGGAAAAACTGGATACCGAAAAAGAGCAGTTGGACGGCCAACTCATAAGGGCAAGTCGATTGGCTGAACTGGGAGAAATGGCCACGGGCTTTGCCCATGAAATCAACAACCCCCTCCAGATCATGAAAAGTGAACACGCCCTGATCGATTCCATATTCTCGGAGCTCAAGGAGCAAGGCGATTTAAAGCCATCGGAAGCCCTATTGGAAATCGAGGAATCCATGGAGCAGTTTGATATCCAGATCAGCCGTTGTGCCGCCATTACGCAATCCATCCTAAAATTCGGCAGGCAGAGCGAGCCTGTGGTTGAAGACATCGCACTTCAGGAATTCATCCCTGAAATAACCCATATGGTGGAAAAAAAAGCGGCTGTCCATGGCATTGTCCTGAAACAGGAGGTTTCGGAAAATACACCGTCGGTTCATGGGGATCGCGGTCAACTTCAGCAGGTTTTGCTCAATCTCTATAACAATGCCATAGATGCTGTTATGGCAAAACATGGCGCTCAAGGAGGGGTACTGGTGGTCGGCGCGGGGGGGAAAGAGGATGGAAAGGTTGAAATTTTTGTCAGGGATAATGGCAACGGCATCAGCCCGGAAAACCTTAAGAAGATTTTCAGCCCGTTTTTTACCACCAAGCCGGTGGGAAAGGGAACGGGCCTGGGACTTTCAGTTTGTTACGGCATCATAGACAAAATGGGCGGCATCATGGAAGTCCACAGCGAAAAAGGCCACAGCACGACCTTTAAGGTCATTCTGCCGGTGGCAAATTAGGCGCTGATCCATCAGTGGGTATGCGGTAAGCCATGGGCCTGTCTCTTGCCAATCTCATAAATAATTAAAGATTTAAAGGGGTATCAAGGAGGGGAATCAATGGAACAAATGAAGATGATGCTGGTGGATGATGAAGAAAGGTTTCTCATTACCACCCAAAAACTGCTGCTGCGGAAGGGGTATGACGTCGTTATCGCCGGCAGCGGGGCCGATGCTTTGGAAATATTAAGAACCCAAAATATCCACGTGGTGATCCTGGACGTCAAAATGCCGGGCATGGATGGTATTGAAACCTTGAAGATGATCAAGAAAAATTATCCACTGGTGGAAGTCATCATGCTGACCGGTCATGGCACCATTGAGTCCGCGGTTGAAGGTCTGAAATCAGGTGCAACGGATTACCTGACCAAGCCCGCCGATGTTCAGGACCTTTTGGATAAGGCGGAAGAAGCATTCAGAAAAAGAAAGGTCCTGGAGGACAAGATACGTGTGGCGCAGAGCCGCGCCATGGGCAAATCCGCACGGGAGATATTAAGGGAGACCGGGGGGGGTGTGCAATGAGAGAAAAGATAAAGGTTTTGATGGTGGATGATGAAGCGCAGTTTCGTTCCACCACAAGCAGGATACTGACCCGACGGGGGTATGAAACAACGGTGGCGGAGAGCGGGGAAGAGGCTATTGAAATCCTGAAAACCTCGCCGCAGGACGTGGTGATTCTGGATATCAGGATGCCGGGCATAGACGGACATGAGGCCCTGAACCGGATTAAAAAAATAGCCCCTAACGTCCAGGTCATTATGTTGACAGGTCACGGCGGAGGTCAGTCTGCAAAAGAATCGTTGGAACATGGGGCCTTTGATTACCTGAACAAACCGTGCGACATAGAGCTCCTCTCATTAAAGATAAACGATGCCTGGGGCGCAGCCCAAGGCAATGTGGGAGAAGAAAAAAAAGCGGGGGATATTATGATCCCCATCGAAAATTATACCACCATCGATTCCGACAGTACCATCAAGGAGGGGATTGAAAGATTGAAACAATCCTTTGAAAGTGCTGCTGCCACCAGCCGGATTATGGAAACCGGGCATCGCTCCATATTGGTGATGGATCGAACCGGAGAACTGGTTGGGATTCTGAGTATCCTGGATCTTATCGAAGGGGTGCGTCCAGCTTATCTCTCAGCACCGAAGCCATCCATGGCCGACAGCATGCAATACTCACCCATGTTTTGGTCGGGACTTTTTACCACCCAGGCCAAAGGGCTTGTTGATAAAAAGATTAAAGATGTCATGTCCGATGCACCTCTCAAGATCCACAAAGACACAAACCTTATGGAGATTGCCAATCTTCTGTTTATTGAAAAGATCAGGCGGATGGCGGTTACCCAAGAGGGAAAAGTGGTGGGCGTGGTGAGGGAACAGGAGATATTTTTCGAGATGGCCAGGATCATATTAAAAACGTGAACATCCTTGCGGCGGTTCATCCATTGGTAACGAAAAATACCTGTAATTCCATTGAAATATGATAGGCGAGGTGAAAAAATGGCGAAAGCGAAACCGAAAGCCACCGGATATGACAAATATGTGAACTGGAAGCTCTTCATTATTCCAGTGGTTCTGTTCTTTGCAATTCTGATTTTGCCGACCCCATACGGGATGAAGGATGTTGGGACCGAGGTTCAGGTAGGGCCGAATGCTGTGGTGAATCTCATGACGACCGATCTTTTTGGGGAAAAATCTACGGATGTTTCCCAATGGGAACTCCTTACGGCCCGGATTATGGAACGGAACATGCGGATGGGGGCCCTTTCCAGAGATCGGTTTTTAAAACGAGATTTAAAGTGGTGCAAAAAGTACAAAATCCAGGTCGATTCTGAAAATCTAGAAAGATCTCACGCCTTCATTAAGGCGAATGTCAGTAATCACACGTTTGTCGGTCTCATGAACAAATCCGTGGAACTGAGGAAGGAAGGTCTCAAATATGAGGACCTCACCGGTAAGGACTTAAAAGCGGCGAACAAGGGCGCGTGGCAGATCAAGGTGGCCATTGCCATGATGGTCTTCGTGGTCTTTTGCTTCATGACGGAGTGTATCCCCCTTCCGGGCGTTGCCTTTTGTATCGGCCTGATCCTTGTATTCACGGGGGTTGTAACCCGAAAGCAGGTGGCTATGCTCTATTGGTCCGATGCCTGCTGGTTTATCATGGGAAGTCTCATGTTTGCGGCTGCTTTTGTAAAAACCGGGGTGGACAAACGGATGTGTCTCATGATGTTCAAAAAACTGGCCGCGCCCAATACCAAATGGGTTACCCTCATCTTCTTTATCATTATCGCGCCCCTGGCCGCCTTCATATCCGACCACGCCCTGGCCGCCATGTTCCTCCCCATCGGGATGCTCCTTTACCAGAACAGTCTGACCGATGAGATCCCCGAAGACAAGGAACTGGCCAAAATGCTCATGATCGCTATTGCCATGGCCTGTAACATCGGAGGCCCGGGGGCTCCCTCGGGGGGCGCCAGGAACGTGATCATGATGACGTACCTCAATGACATGTTCGGTTTTGATATCGGCTATTTTCAATGGGTCACCTATTGCTTTCCATTCATTCTTGTCATGATCCCGGTGACATGGGTTACGGTGAACTGGCGCTTCAAACCCCGAATTACCTCTCTTGCCCCCGCCATGAAACACCTGGAGAATGAAATTGGAAAGATGGGAAAATGGAACCGGAAGCAGATATGGGCACTCATCATTTTTGTCATTATGGTGTACGGGTGGTTTACGGAAAAAGCCTTCTACAATATGGGTATTTATCCGGTTCGTTTAGGCATCGGCGTCATCGCCGTGGCGGG
>Ga0075112_1000086_pt1 | contig 43155 bp, 39 predicted proteins | sample AntAceMetag02UKF_FD_69783 | JGI IMG/M metagenome (GOLD analysis project Ga0075112, IMG submission 69783) | Saline lake microbial communities from Ace Lake, Antarctica - Antarctic Ace Lake Metagenome 02UKF | ecosystem: Environmental > Aquatic > Non-marine Saline and Alkaline > Saline | place... | reverse complement strand
ATGATCTGCTGCTTTGGCTACCTTTGGCCAGTGTTTTTTAATCTTGCCGTCCGGGCCGATCCAGACGGTGGATCGGATTACGCCTTGAACGACTTTCCCATACATTTTCTTCTCCCCGAACGCCCCGTAGGGGGCCATTACCTTCTTATCCGGATCGCATAAAAGAGGGAAGGGGAGTTTATATTTTTCGATAAATTTCTGGTGGGCGGTCTCCTTGTCTGGTGAAACACCCAGAATGACCGCATCCAGTTTCAGGAATTCGCCGTACAGGTCACGGAATCCCTCGGCCTCTTTCGTTCAGCCGGATGTGTTGTCTTTGGGATAAAAGTAAAGGATTACGTTCTTCCCTTCGAAGTCTTTTAATGAAATTTTGTTTCCGTCGGCATCCGGCAGTGTGAATGATGGTGCCGCTTTGCCTTCCTGTACAGCCATGAAAGCCTCCTTATCATTTTGGTTCAAAGGTTCAAAGGTTCAAAGGTTCGCGGTTTGTATCTTGTTTTCTTACTTCTGTTGACTCCCCGCCTGATAGCCTTGTTGGTAGGCCTGTTTTTCCGAATCCTTGTGTTTCCCATAAAGATAACCGCCTCCCAGGCCGGCGGCGCTGCCGATGGCTGCGCCAAGTCCGGCGTTGCCGGCGATTGCTCCAATGATGGCTCCTCCAGCGGCTCCTATGGCGCCTCCGCTGAGGGTCCTCTGTTCGGTATCCGACATCCCTGCGCATCCTGAAAAGGCAAGGGTGGCCGCAAGAATACATGCAATTGTGAATTTTATCATGATATACTCCTTTCTATGGTACATTTACTATTTGCACGGCCATGTTTCTGCGAGGAACCTGAATATGGTATTCACTGCTCTTTCTTTCATGTATTCTGGATGGGCCTTGGCCCATTTCAAGAACATGTCGACCACTTCGTTTCTCGACGGCATATTTTCCGGTAGGCAGACAAATTTGTCTCCTTTCGGACCGGCTGTTTGTGCTTCGTAGTAGCCATAAGCGCCAACAAGGTAGCCATGGACGAAATGTACTGCGGCAACGTAGTAGGGGTGCTCCGTTGGTACAACGCACAGATCCACGAAATCTTGCGTGTTATCAACCTTGAAATCTTCTTTTTCAACGGCTCCCGCGATACCTGGAACCAAAAACGCTAACAAAAGAAATAGAACGGCCAGTTTTCGTTTCATCTTTATTTGTCCTCCTTTCATGATCGAAGGGCGGAACAGGGTCAATCTCAATGATTACCCCTTCGTTCGCGCGGTTGAAATTATGGCTCTTGCCCGACCATTTTTCCGAGGCAAGCCTATTTTACAGCCTTTTATGAAAGCTCTCCAAGGCCAATTCAAACTCTGTGAATCTTATCATTTCGTTGCTGAATATTCAACGTGATTTTGTAATTGTTCACGCTTATCGGTTTACGGTTTTTATTCACTTGGGTAGGGTTTGAAGCCTTTTAGCATTGAATTTTGACAAAATTTCTTAAAAGGGCTACAAGATATGCTGTTTGAAAGAAAATGCTGCGGAATGAATGGAAGTGTTTGTAATAGCAAAAATAAACAGATAGTTTGAGGTGAATATGGATTTGAACCATACGCAATATAAAGTTGAGAAAGGAATTGCCCTGATTAAACTCAATCGTCCTGAAAGGATGAATGCTTTTACCATGAACATGCGAAAAGAATTGATCGGACTTTTTGACGAGGCCGACCGGGACGACGACGTGCGGGTCGTTGTGGTGACGGGTGCTGGAAAGGCCTTTTGTGCAGGGTCGGATCTGTCTGGGGGTAGTTCCACTTTTGATGGATCCAGGAAAGAAGGGCCGAAGAAAACTATCCGTGGGCATCGAGATGGCGGCGGGCAGGTATCGCTGGCCATCTACAAGTGCCGAAAACCTGTTATCGCCGCCATAAACGGCCACGCAGTGGGTGTTGGAATCACCATGACCCTGGCCATGGATATGCGGATTGCGGCTGAAGATGCCAAGATCGGTTTCGTTTTTGCGCGGCGTGGTGTGGTTATGGAGGCATGTTCTTCCTGGTTTCTGCCTCGTATAGTGGGTCTCTCCAAGGCGAACGAATTGGCATTGACCGGCCGTATTTTCCGGGCCGTAGAAGAGGCGGATTCGGGGCTTTTCAATCATGTGGTTCCAGGAGACCGGGTCCTTTCAAAGGCCATGGAGATTGCGAGAGAGATCGTGGAAAATACTTCCGGAATTTCCGTGGCGCTCAATAAGGCACTTTTGCATCGGGGCGTTGCGGAAGATGATCCCCAGTCAACCCACCTTACTGATTCCTACTGTTTCTACTGGGTCGGTATGCAGAAGGATGCAAGGGAGGGAATTCAGAGTTTTCTCGAAAAGCGTCCTCCTGCATTCGGCATGAAAGTCTCCCATGATATGCCGGATTTCTATCCATGGTGGAAGGAACCCAAGGTGAACCCTTAGGCCCTTCCTCAAAGGAGGCTGTCTTTCAGTTCCTATTCGTTGCCGACCCAGATGGCTGCATGGCCCCAGTGGCCCGGAATCAAGCGGTCCATAAGACGAAATGGGGTTTTCTCAGAAGGATGTCCCCGGCCTTCAAGTTCTTCACCGCGTCTTGCAGAACCAGGGGGTCGTCATAAAGTTTGCCTTTTCTTTCCCCCACCAACCCCACCACATTTCCGAAAAATTCACTGGCGCCTCCTACCACAGACCGATTAGTGAAGAACTTAAATGACAAACGCGAAATCGATTTTGTCGTTTTAAAAGAGGGCAGACCAATGTTTGCCGTCGTCGGTACCCGAATGGGAAGTCTGCTTTTCAGTGCTTAGGATGGGCATCGCGCTCGGATGAGTACTGAATGACTTTAAAGAAAAGGAAGTGGTTTCCCCTTGCGGTATGCCAGGGCCTGACAGGATGCAATAAGATGGTTTTGATCGTCGTGGACCTTGATATCGTAATTGGCGGTTTTTCGGGTGCAGCTTAGCTCCTTTGCCTCGGCGGTGAGAAGACTTCCTGAAGCGGGCGATGCAACGTATGTTACCATGACGTTCAAGGCTACAGCCACTGTTCCGTGGGAATTACAAGCCGTTTCAAAGGCGACGTCTATCAAGCTGAATATAGCCCCTCCGTGGGCCATTCCAAAGATGTTTTTCATGTCCGGCGTAAACGTCATTTCCACCTTGGAATATCCTGCTTCAAGGTCAATAAGTTTCATTCCGATTTTTCGTGAGAACGCCTCTTTGGATACTTGCTCAAAGATTGCTTTTTTTATGCTTTCTTCCATCTCATTCTGATCCTAATCTGATTCCTCTGTATCGGTATGTGAGCCACACTTTTGGGAAAAGTGGCCTCTATTTGTTGTATGGCGGCTTCAGCTCCGGAATCATTGGGAAACATTTGATACGCAATGTTTTGAGTTCGAGGTGATATTGCTTTGCGGTTGCCGCAATCAATATGTCCCCCATGGTCAGGGCGTGGGATTCCCTGTACTCTGATTTGAATATCCCTGCTATGTGTACGGTTTGCTCTGTGATCGGTGTGACGGTGAAAAGATCGGGCAGCACCTCTAGTTCGTTCGTTTTATGCTCTTGTGCTTGGGTGTACAACTCCGCGAGGCTGATTGCCGACAGTACAATCCTTGCGGTATTTTCCATGATGAATTTTACCGCCGGATCGTAGCCACAGAGAAAATCAACGAAGATATCCGTATCAACCAGGAAATCCTGCTTCATTTTCCCCCGAGTCTATTACATTGTTTTCGAAGGACATTGAGATTGGGCATGTCTGTTCGTGTACTCCAGAGACCGGCCAACTGTTTCAATGTTTCCGTTTTTCCGTTTGTTTGTCGTTGCTCAAGGAAAAGGTCAATCGCCTCTCGGATGAGTTCGCTCATCTTCTTTTTCTGTTCGCCGGCGAGGTCCATTAAACCTTTACGTTCCTTTTCAGTGAGGTATATTTGAGTTCGTATCATGAATCGCCTCCATTCAATTTGTTACCTTAATAAATCGTTAAATATGTGTCAAGAACGTACATCCTTCTCATCTGGTCGATTTTATGAAATTGAAGTGGATAAAAATGTCAGTATTTGAGATAATAGATTTTCCTTCCAGATGGTTGGGACCTTCCGAGTTGAATATTTTAATGTTCATAACTGCTTTGGCTGCCTTTTTAGTAAGACCTAATAGATAACCCCTAACCGCTAATACCATTTTTTAGGTGCTATGTTTTTCGTGTAGCGTCAGGTCTATTCTTTTATAACCTTCAACAATAAAAGGAGGAAAGCTATGTTCTGCTATCAATGTGAACAGACCGCAAAAGGAACGGGTTGCACGGTTCAAGGCGTGTGTGGAAAACTGCCTGAAGTGGCGGCCCTTCAGGATTTACTCCTTTATACCCTGATGGGATTGTCCCAGGTGGCCGTGGAGGGGCGAAAAGCGGGCGTGTCAGATAGAGATGTGAATGTTTTCACTGTGCAGGCGGCTTTTGCTACCTTGACCAACGTGGATTTTGACCCCGATCGTTTTGTGATATTGATCAACCAGGCTGTAAAATTGCGTGAGGACTTGAAAGGGAAGGTGAAATCGGCCGGTGGAAATGATCGTTGGCTGGAAGGCTCCGCATTATTTATTCCTGAAGCTGCTCTGGAAGACCTTATTGGGCAAGGTGAGAAGGTTGGTTTGACCTCTTATCCGGGAGACAATCCAGATGTACTCTCGCTGAAACACACCGTCCTTTATGGAATCAAAGGGGTGAGTGCCTACGCGGACCACGCCATGATCCTGGGTGAGGAAGACGAAGAAGTATACGCGTTTGTCCACGAAGGGCTTGCGGCCATTCAAAGGGACGACTTGTCTGTTGAAGACTGGGTGGGGCTGGCGCTGAAGTGCGGAGGCGCGGCCCTGAAAGCGATGGAGATCCTGGATGCAGGAAATACGGGGAAATACGGTCACCCTGTTCCCACGAAAGTCCCACTGGGGCACAGAAAAGGTAAGGGAATACTTGTTTCAGGGCACGATTTGAAGGACCTTGAAGAGCTCCTTAAGCAGACGGAGGGTAAAGGGATCACCATTTATACCCACGGCGAGATGCTTCCTGCACATGGATACCCCAAGTTGAAACAGTATCCCCATTTCTATGGTCAATTTGGGACCGCATGGCAAAAACAGCTGAAGGAGTTCGCCGATTTTCCCGGCGCCGTATTGATGACAACCAACTGTATTCAGAGACCGAGTAAAAAATATGAGGACAATCTTTTTACCAGTGGTATGGTAGGATGGCCCGGTATTCCGCACATTCCCGACCTGAATTTTCAGGCTGTTATTGAGAGAGCTCTGGCCCTTCCCGGATTTGAAGAAGACGAAATTGGCCGGGAGGTAACCGTTGGATTTGCAAGAAATGCCGTACTGGGAGTTGCCGACAAGGTTATCGAAGCGGTCAAATCGGGCGCCATCCGCCATTTTTTCCTGGTGGCCGGTTGTGACGGAACGAAGCCGGGGCGGAACTACTATGCGGAGCTCGTGGAAAAAATACCAGAGGATTGCATCGTGTTGACTCTGGCCTGCGGAAAGTATCGATTCTTTGATAAGGATCTCGGTGATATTGGTGGCATTCCCCGGCTTCTTGATGCAGGCCAATGTAATGATGCCTATTCTGCGGTTCGAATTGCTTCGGCGCTTGCCGAAGCGTTTGACGTGGAAGTAAACGAACTCCCTCTTTCATTGATCATATCCTGGTATGAACAGAAGGCCGTGTGCGTGCTCCTGGCTTTATTGCACCTCGGTATCAAAGGCATTCGCCTGGGGCCATCTCTCCCGGCTTTTTTTACTCCCAACGTACTTGAAACCCTCGTGAAAACCTTTGACATTAAACCTATTTCTACTGCGGATGAGGACCTGAAATCAATTTTGGGATAGTAGGAGAAAAGACCCGGTTTGTGGACGGATTTTGTTATTATCGACACCATCTTTACATCTTTAACTGAAAAAGAGGAGACAAAATGGCAGACAGTATCCAATGGGAAACTACGATGGAAGCGGCGATGGAGAGAGCAAGATCCGAAGACAAGGCTATCATGCTGGATTTTTTCAATCCTGGCTGAATTGGTTGTCAGCAGATGGATGCAGTTTCGTATCCTGATACAGGCGTTATCGATTTTATCAGCAACCATGTTATTCCACTCAGGGTCCAATCAGACAGCGAGCCACTTGCAACGGATTTCAATGTGAAATGGACCCCGACTATTGTTACCCTTGATTCCGAAGGCACGGAACATCATCGCAGCGTTGGTTTTTTAGCTCCGGCGGAATTGATTCCCTGTATGTTGCTGGGTGTAGCCAAGGTCTATTTTGATGCGGACCGGTTTGAAAAGGCCCTATTGAACCTTGAAAAAATTGTTTCAGACTACTCCACGAGCGATTCGGCTCCGGAGGCGATCTACCTGAGGGGTGTGAATCTGTACAAAAGTACCCAGGATCCCAAACCTCTAAAAGAGGCCTATGAAAAGCTGGAGCAGGATTATCCCGGAAGTGAATGGGCAAAGAGGGCCTATCCCTACCGGCTTTTGTAAAAAAAACAAAAAATAGCCATTAGCCATTAGCCATTAGCCTTTAGCTAGTGTCCATCCATTAATGCAATTGTGGACACTGTGGGTTTCCAATCCAGAAATGACATTTTCGCAAGGTCAAGTCTCGGATCCCGCGCTTTCTGCGGGGGAAAATCCCGCCCGGGCGGGACGCGGAGACGTACGATAGTACGTCGCACAAGGAAACCCGCAGTTTGACGCCGACTTGTCCCGAAGCAGGCGGGGGATTGCGGCCTCCGGCTCCGCTTCCAGCCCGTAGGCTTACAGACCGGAGGGTAGCGCCTACGGTTCGGAGAGAAAAGGGCCATTTATGGATGGAAACTAGCTAAAAGCTATATTGCATCTCAATCCTTGTTCGTGACCCCCGCATCGTCAAAGGAGGCCATTTCCCGCATAATCCGGCAGGCGGCATCGACGATATCCATGGTCACGGCTGCGCCTGTGCCCTCACCCAGCCTCATTTGAAAATCAATGACCGGTTCCATGCCCATATGGGAAAGGGCGGCCTGTTGCCCAACCTCCACGGATCGGTGTCCGGAGACCAGGTAGCCTTTAATGTCGGGATTCAGTATGTAGGCCACCAGGCCGGCGGCGGTGGAAATTACCCCGTCCAACACGACAATGGCGCCCTCTGAAGCGGCTGCCAGGATTGCGCCTGCGATTCCTGCGATCTCATACCCTCCGATTTTTCTCAAGATATCCATGCCGTCTTGGGGGTCCGGTTTGTGATAAGCCAGAGCATTGCCAATAATTTCGGCTTTTCTTTCCATCCCTTTGTCATCCAGGCCAGTTCCTCTCCCCGTTGCTTCACCTGGGGATATTCCGGTGATGGCGCTGATAATCGCCGAAGCGGAAGTGGTATTGCCGATGCCCATTTCGCCGAGACCAACGATGTCGATCCTGCTTTTCTCGTTTTCATGGAGGAATACTTCTATGCCTCTTGTTACGGCTCCCTTTGCTTCCTCGGCGGTCATGGCTTCTTCAACGGCGAAATTCCGTGTACCCTTCCGGATCTTTTTCCGGAACAATTTCGGGTGATTTTGGAAATCGGCATTCACACCCATATCCACAACGTAGAGATCGGTGCTGTAATGGCGGCACAGCACATTGATAGCCGCTCCTCCCCGAAGAAAATTCTCCACCATCTGCCCGGTTACTTCGGAAGGAAAGGCGGAAACCCCTTCTACGGTAATGCCGTGGTCGCCTGCGAATACGAAGATGACTTTCCTGTCCAACCGAGGGTTGAGGTTTTTCTGGACAAGACTTGCCTGAACCGCCAGATCTTCCAACTTGCCAAGGGCGCCAAGCGGTTTGGTTTTGTTGTCTATCTTGTGGAGAGCTTCCGGTCGAAGATCATTCGATATTGGTTTGATGGATTCAAGTAAAAATTCATACCTGTCTTGGGATGTCATAGTCGTTCCTTTCGAACCCCGGTTTTTCAGCCGGGATATAGACTGTCCTTGCTGGACAGGTTTCAGGCTTACGAATTTCGATTCTGTGTCGACGTAGATTCAAAGGAACAGGCATCTGAAGGCAGAACTCAATGAAAGAGGTCAAGCAGGAAAATAGAAATGGGAAGGATGGCCTGGCGGAAACTGAAACAGAATTGTTCTCGTCCGGCCTGAGACAAAGAAAGGATGAAAATGAAAGATAGACAACTTCACTGAGAGGATGCATAATCCTGTACCCTTGCAGGCCATTGAAACCGCTTCAATGGCGTCAAAAGATACGGATATCATCCAGCAGGGGTTATCCGGAACATTTACCGTGAAAAACAGGCAGGCCTTCTGGCTTGAGGATCATCCTACTTGCCGCGCCTTCCCGGTTTCCCAGTGGCTTATTAACGAAAAGCGGCGTTCGTACTCTCTTACAGCAATGGCTGGTTTGCGATGGATTTGAACCATCTTTCCTTTTAACGGCCGGCAGGCAATGTGCCCAGGGTCGCGCACCTGTTATGCTACTTCTCTATCCATACTGTTTGCTGAAGCCGGTTGTCAACAGCAATTTTATGTCGACTACTTTTTCTTGGCCGCGCGAAGCCGGTCGGGGAGCTCTGCCAGGCTGGCTCCGTCCGGATATTTTTTCAACTGGCTTTTGCATTTTTCGATCCGCTCCGAGAGGGGAGGGTGGGTGGAAAACCACGATCCCTTTTTCGGAGATACAGCTTCGATGCGCTTTAATTCCCGAAGTACTTCCACCAGGCCGTTGGGATCATAGCCCGTCCGGTAGGCGGTTTCCATGGCGCTGAGGTCCGCTTCAAATTCCATGTTCTTGTCCAGGCCCTTGTCAAAGAGGACATTTTCCAGACCACCGATCATATCCTCAAACTGTTTCCCTTTTTCTCCCTCCATGGTAGCCGAGGTGATTTTCCCCACTCCCTTGAAAAAGCGGGCTCTCTGGATGGTCTTAAGTGCATGCTTATGCCCCACGTGGGCTACTTCATGGGCCAGGATACCTGCCAGTTGCGCTTCGGTCTCGATGGTGTTCAGCAGTCCCGAACTAATGAAGATAATTCCCCCCGGGCAGGCAAAGGCGTTCTGGAGCGGGCTGTCCACCACCACGAAAGCATATGGGATTTCGGGTCGAAGGGAATTTCTCGCTACCGACATCCCCACCAGGTTTACATATTTCTGTAAAGCGGAATTGTTGACAGGCATTCCGTATCGACCGAAGCCTTCAAGCGCCAGACTCTCCCCTATGGTGCGTTCTGAATTGTAATCGATCTCCCCTGTGGAACTAAGGATGGAAGTGGCGCCCTGGAGGATCTTATTCTCTTTTGAGTTGGGGTCCAGCAGCTTGTCAAAGAGGCCTGCTAATTGTACGGGCTTCTCGTGAGAGGAAGAGGCATCCGTGGGAAGTGCTCGGACTTCCGGTAAGAAACCGCCATTTGAGGGCGCGGCGAAAAGGTTTCCTTGTGGCCATACGGCCAGTGTGAAACCAAGGACGATCCATATCAGGATTTTTTCTTTTTTCATGGGTTTTCCTCCATTCAAACATTTCACGGTGCGTACTCCCCTATTTTCCCGTTTTTCAGAAAGCTTTGGAGTTCCGTTTCAGTAACTTTGAACGCGAGAACTTCATCGAGTGCCTTTTTGGTTGCTTTCGGTGTTTTTCTATTTTTCGCGTATTCTTCCGTTTCTTCAGACAGCCCCCTCATGCTGCGCCCGGTACTTGCCTCATCGGCTTTGATACTGCTTCCGGCCAGGGCTCCAAAAAGATTGCCGGACTCTTCTCCAGAGGCATTTTCCGGAGGTGTATCTGACAGACGCCCTCGGTACATCCATCCTTGCTGCCCTGACGGAATCTGGATACGATGCCACCGCTTTTCGGAGTCCAGGACTGTTACCTTGACGCCGATGGAAACGGTTGTGATCGTTTCGGACGAAGCTTTGGCATCTGTTTTGAGCTGGGCATTTTCCGAGGTCACCCAGAGGGTCTCCGCCGCGAAGGCCGCTGAGCCGGAAAGGCAGATCAACACAAAGAAAATTGCCATGAGAAAGCTTGTTTTCATTTCGGTCACCTCTTTTAGGTTCAACATGTAATTTGTTCACCAATCATAGCGCTTCCGTTTTCAATTTTCAATTCTCAATTTATTCATAGTCACCGACGAGAAGAAAAGCTCCCCAGTATCCTGGATGTGGATACCGTCTTTTTACGTGCAGCATGGCCTTTTGCAGGCTCTTTGCCTTGTTCATGGTCTTGTAGGACCTGTAAAACTGTTTGATTAACATGGCTGTTGAGATGTCGCTCACCCTCCAGAGACTGGATATGATGGCATGGGTACCCGCATAGAGGAAAGCACGGTTCATCCCGATTACATCATCGCCGCTGGTAATTTTACCAAGGCCTGTTTGGCAGGCGCTCAAAACTACCAGGTCGGCCTCAATTTGAAGACCGAAAGTTTCGGAGGCCTCTAAATCACCATCATTATTGATGTCTGGAGCCAGTTTTACAGCTGAAAAAAGCGGGTTTATGGGATCGAATTCCCCGTGAGAAGCCAGGTGGATAATTCCGAAATCGGAAATATTGTCAACGACCCAGCTTTCTGTTGCCTTTTCGCGCGTGAGCAGGGTGATTTCGGGAAAATTCCAGCCGATGGTGAATATTTCTTTTTCCGCAAAGGGAAGGTCGAGGGCGGCATTTTTCAGGTCCGGATTCCCAACGGCCAGTACCCGTGTGCTCTTCCGGCTCTTTCGTCTTTCAAGAGTGTAGCGAAGGACGCCCGCACTTGGAAGATAGAAAAGGGGGAAACGCTCTGTGAGGTAGTCTTTTCCGTCAAACAAGGTAGCAAAAGAGAGGTAATGGAGAACCCCATGGGGAACAATCCCCAGAATTCGACAATCCGCAAGTTCGGGCATAGCCTTCGAGAGGAGCCACGTGTAAAGTTCCTCTGCTGGTTTTTCCAGCGGTTCCAGGTTTTGGAGCATCCGTCTGAAATCGAGCACCGTTTTTCCCAGAGTCTCTCGTCCGAGGGGGGTGCGGAACAATTTGATGGAATTGGCGGTTACGAGCCAGCAGAGGATTTCATCTGGCAGGGTATAGTAGGTTAAAAGGCTCACGCCAGGCTCCAGAAATGCCTGGACTTGCTCAAGTTTGACAGGATTTACTGAGACGATCGTGGCCAGTTCGGGGTTCCTGGCCTGGATGTTCAGCATAAGGTCTGCATATTCATCCTGCAACCGGGTGAGAGCCTGTTGATAGACGGATCGCTCAGCATCAGCGGTCGCAGAGGCCAGCAGCATTTCCTGTTCCTTAATCCTGGATTTGAGAAGCTTCTGGCGGTCGTATAGATCCTGGTCCATGGAGTTTTTCAAGGTCAGACGTTGGTTGCCCAGGAGATCTATGAGGTTACGGGCCCTGGAACGTTCGGCCACGTTGAACGCTTCTACTACGGGGGCCTCGGTTCCTTCAGGTGATGTGGGAGGTTCCATGTTTAAAAGCAGGGAAATCAACGCCTCATAAACGACCATCTTATTGGTGATAAATCCGTCTTTGAGCTGGTCTACTTTAATTTCCGCCCGCATTTCTTCAATGATGTTCACTGCCTGGCTCAACAGGTCTTTCGACGCCTGTTTTCTGTTCTGTTTTATCCTGATGGCAGCCAGGCGATAAAGCGCCCGCCACTGGGTTTCACGTAGCGCCATGGAACGGGAAAGATCTAGCGCTTTTTGAAAATGGGCTTCGGCCTCTCCTTCGCGATCCAGGAGAATAAGCGCTTCGCCGTACCCTAAAAGAATTTTGGCTTCGTTGATCCGGTTGCCGATGTGGGCAGCCGTGCTCAGCGCCTCCTGAAAAAGGGGTAATGCCTTTTGAGGGTGCCCCATTTGCAGATAGGTCAGCCCCAGGTTTTTCAGGTCGTAGGCTATGGCCCATCTGGACTTGATTTCCCTGTCAATGGCAAGGGCTTGGTTCAGGGCATCCAGGGCTTTGGGGAATGCTCCCATGTCTCTGTATACAAGGCCGATGTTATTGAGGGTTGTGGCTATCTCGTCTCGCCGGACCCTGAGCCCGCGGGACTTCTGAAGTGCCTTATTGAGTTCGCGAAGAGCCCGGGTATGGTCGCCAAGAGTCCACCAGGTGAGTCCGGAAGTGTTCAGGGCCATGACTTTTTCCAGGTCCCATGCATTTTGTTCAGCCAGAGCGAGAACCTGCCCCTGCAACTGAAAGGCTTCTTGATAACGGCCCTGATACCAGGCATTGTTTGCCTTTTCCATGAGGATATCTGCTCTTAGCCGGGATGGGTCCGGATTTTCCGCCATGGCCAGGGCATCTTTATAAGCCTTATCGGCCTCCTGAAAATTTCCCAGGAGGCGCGAACACCGTCCAGCGTCAAGGAGGGCGTGGGCCATGTTGTCCTTCTGGTCCAGAGTGTGGTAAATGGCCTCGGCCTTCAGGTAATTTCCCCTGGCCCTGGCGTAACTGCTCAGGCGAAGATCGTATATGCGGCCGATTCTCATATACTGCCTTGCCAGAAGTTCCTGTTTGTTCCATTCCCTGCTCAATGTAGCTGCGGTTTCAAACTGCAGGAGTGCCCTGTCGTAATCTGTCGCATTTTCAAGGACGATGGCGAGATCGTTCACCGCGGAGATCTGTTCGTTTTCCAGTTCCAGGTCCGCCAGAATTTCAGCGCCTTCTTCCAGGGCGGGGACCGATTGCTCGTATTTTTCCATCCGGGCCAGAATAAGTCCCTGTTTGATCAATGCCTGGGCATATTCTTTGGTATCGGGTTTTTCAATCTCCAGGATCTCTACGAGATTGCGGGCATGGAATTCCGCCCTCGAAAACTTTTCAGCCCCATAGGCGCTTTCCCGTGAATATTCATGAAGTTTGGGGATGTATTTTATGAAAGCGCTTATTTCATCGGTAATATTCAGGGCATTTTCAAAAAGGGATAATGCTTTCAAGGGATGCTTTTCATTGAACTCTCTTATCCCATTCTTGACGTATTGGGCAAAATGCTTTTTCGCAAAGAGCGTGGCTTCTTCGGGAGTCATGCCCCAATAGCCCAGAAGCATCCAGTCGCCGGGGGAGGTGGAAGGGGAGGGCTTTTGCTCAAGCTTATCGGTGCCCTGGTCCAGTTCCCGGGATATCCGGAGCGCCTGGTTTACCGAAGTCTTTTCAAGGGCCTTCATGAAACGATCCACGGGCGGAGATTGTTTGCCTGAATTTGCTGGAAGCAACAGAGTAGGGGCGCCCAGGAGGGAAAAGAGATGCCCCAGCAGATAGGCGTTTTCCAATGGTGCCTCGGGAAGCATGATGAGCGAGACCTGGTCGATGCGGCCGGACAGGAGGATCAGGGGAAAAGCTCTGCCCTGGTCCAGGCCCATAGCCATAGTTGTCAAGGGGGTTTCACCGGGACGGGTGGGTACTGTCCCTGCCAGGTATACGGGGGTGTCAAAAAGAAGGATATTCTCCCCAAGAAGGGCATCGGCAATCTGGGACTTAACCTCGCTTTTGGGCAGGTCTTTCACGGTATAGAATTCCGGAAGCCCAGCCCTGGAAGGAAGTGCCAGGACGCGTCGTTTGAAAGGTTTTCTGTTCCATATTGAGCGAACCAGATGCGTTGCACTGAGGGCAACAGGCTGGCCTGTCCTGTCCGCAAGTCTGGATGGTTCTTCCAGGGTCACTATGGTTAATGACCCGGAGGCGGGATCTGAAGGCGATTGATCAGGACGAAACGGCGCCACTTCCAGGTCCTCCTGGGTTACGGAAAATGCCATTTTTTCAGAGCCTGCCGGTCTTCCGGGGATGAGGCGGAGACAGGTTGCTCCTTCCGGCAGGCTTTCCATCAGATCGATGGCCTCTATGGGGTCGGGGCCAAGCAGACAAAGTATTTCCCTGTTCCCTTCCTTTGACGCCTCGGATTTTCCTTTTTTGAAAGCATTCCGGACCTGGTTGACCAGCTGGTTGCACTGTTCGGTAAGTTTCTTTTTTTCCTCTCCCGCTCCCTTTTCCACGGCCCTGTTGGCTAATTCTTCCCCGTGAAAAGCCATCCCGAGAAGGATCACAAACCATTCTCTGATTCCCTCCGAGGTGGAGATCCGGGCGATGGAGGGAAGTTGTTCCCAGTTTGCGCCGATTTCTCCCTCTGCTATTTCCCTTTCCTGGGAAAGACGTTCAAGCAGTGTTGGTTTATCGGTTTTCTCTGCTTTGCTGTAGTTAAGGGCCAGCCGTTTTATTTCCATCAGTCTGGGATAGGTCCGAACCAAGCGTTCTTTTTCCCTCGTGGTGATATGGCCCAGAACCAGAGGTTTGAGACGGTGCACCCTTTCGATTTCAGACAGCCTTTCCAGTAGATTGAAAGCCTCTTCCGCCTCTTCCCGATCGATCAGACCATATACCAGGGGAGCGAATGTTTCTGTGATTTCACCGGATCCGCATCCCGCGCCTGTAATGGGAACCCTGCTCAAAACCACCAGGGCTTCTTTCAGTTTTCCAAGGCCGGCAAGGGCACGCCACTCGTACCGGGGGAGCAGTCCTTCCCGTGCGGTCTGCAAGGCTTCTGCCAGGTATTTTCGGGAATGGTCGGGCTTGTCCCATTGTACAGTCATCTCTGCCATGTTGAGATAAAGGGCCGAGAGAAGAGCCAGGGCGTTTCTGCTGCCCGATACAGGTCCTTTCTCCAAATAGGCTATTCCCCGCAAGAAATGGATTGCAGCCATTTCTCCTGCTCTCTCCTGCCTGATGGTCGCTGTCAGTGAGGACGCATCCTTTTCCGGACTGAGGGCCAGGTGATATACGCCCAGAGCATTGTGGTAGGATGGAATAACCAGAGGGTCCAGAACCGCTGGAAACTGCTCCAGGAGTTCCGTTGTTTCTTTGTCCCGAATGATGAACCGGGAATAGAATCTCATCCATTCAGAAAAATCTTGGGGAATGGCTGCGAGCGTTTGGGCCATGTTGACCATGTTCAAAGCGGCGCTCACCGGGTTCTTCATGCGGATCGACATCTGGGCGGAGCGGTCAAAGCGGCCGAAGGCTACCACCGGTTTCCGCTCTGCATAGGCCAGGTGTCCTGCCCGATGTTGAAGAAGGGATACCCCGAACAGGTCTTTGTCAGGGACCGGGACATTCACAGGATAATGGTTCAATTGTTTCTTGATGGCCGATTCTGCCGGTTCCAGCTGCCCCAGTTCCGTTTTTATTCGGGCCATGAAGGCTTCAGCCAACCTTTCTTCCTGGTCCCGGGAGAATCCGTGCATGGCCTGCGTCGTGTCAACAGAATCCAGGGAAATGTCCAAATCAAGACTGATGAGTCCTTTTTTTTCCTGCTTTTTTTTCAGACCCCGGTTCTCGTCTTTTCTGTTTGGCACACCGTATTTCCGCACCAGCGCGATCACCAGTTGAAATCCGTCATAGGCCTTTTCGAGCATCTCTTTTCGTTTATTGCCAGAGAGAGTTTCGGCCTCCATATAGGCACAATAGGCCATGGAACGCCTGTTTACGGACAGGTTCTCTACAAGTCCGAGTCCTTCGTTAAGAACATAAGCCTTTTCGAATGCCTCGCGAGCCGGTTTCCATTGCCTTTCTTCCTGGTATGCCAATCCCAGACGATCCTGCATTTCTGCTTTCATCCTGACCATCTTTTCCGGATAGCGGAGGGTATCCCGTGCCCTTGCAGACATATAGAGCAGGTCATCCGTTGTTTCAGACGGGTTTTCGGGGATCAGGGAGGGGAGTTCTCGAATCAGATTTTCCTGGTCAGAGAGAATGGATTCCATGTTCTTTCTGTAAACATCCCATTGTGGATCGGGTGGAATGGCCCTGGGACTTCCTGTGGCATCAAAAAGCCTTCGGTTTATTTCTGTCTGGCGCAGGGCTATGCCCTGGGCTTTTTCTGCCAGATCGGGGTTTTTCAAGGCCGGAGTCAGGATCCTGTCAAAAATCCGGCTGGTCATTTTTCCCGCGATCTCGGAGGAACGCCTGGGATCGATCCTTTTTTCGATCAACGCGAGGGCATTTGCATAGGCCTGGACCGGCTGTTGGCGTTCCCGTATCTGGAAGGCTGCTTCCCCTAACCGGCGATAAAACAGAATTTCCGTGTCTTCATTGTCAAAGGGCGCCCCTGATGCTAACCGTCGGGAATAGTTTTCAAAGGCATCGGGAAATTGCCCGAGGAGAAAATGGATATTGCCGAGATTCAGGGAGAGGTTTGCTCCGTTGACCGGATCTTTTTCCTGATCATTGAGGAAGTAGGCTTTCTGGTAGGCCTCCATGGCCGCTTCAAGCCCGCCAGGCAACCCGTAAACGGTTTCCAGGACCTCTGAAATATAGCCGGAGGTCTGGTGAAAATAGGCGACCTGACCATCTATTTCGATAGCCTTCCTGATAAGGGCTTGTGCCTCTTCCAGGGATTTTTTGTCCCCTTCGTAGGTCAGACTGAGACCTAGGCAGTAAAGGCCCGTGGTGTCTTCCGGGTTTTTGACCGTGCGGGCTCGATATCCCTCCTGTATTTTTCTGATCTGCTTCCTTGCTGCGGCACACTTGATATAGCCCCTGTGGGCCTGGAGGAGGGAATCGTCTTCGCGGATCAGGTCGGCATAGATCTTTTGTGCTGCGGGAACTTCTCCCAGGGCAAAAAGGAAATCGGCTGCGGCAAGGGACTTACGGACGTAGCCTTCCCGGGCCAGTTCATAGAGACGGTCCTGATAGGGCCTTGAGGTCATTTCATTTTCATAAAGATCAAGGGCCTGGCTGAACATCTCTTCACGGTAAAGGATTTCGGCTAAGGCCAGTCTGGCTGCAGCCGTTTGTGCGGTGTTTTCCGGGAACTGTTCGATCACCTGTCTGTAGGCTGCTTTTGCCCCTGCCCACTCTCCAGCGGCAAAATAAAGGTCTCCCATGCGGTTCCAGGCGCCGATGGCCAGTCCGGGTAGTTTTACCTTGTATTCCCTGGCAATGCGGGCCAGCAACTGTATTCGGGCTTTTTGGTTCCTGTCCTGCTGTGAGAGGTTTACGTCCAGGACCCCGTTTACCGCTCTGTCAGACCAGTCTTGTACATCCGGAAACTGTTCAATAATCTTTATATACGCGGGGAGAAGGGCCTCTCCCTGTCCGATTCGGCTGAAAAGCTCCGCTTTCAGATAAAATGCCTCCGCAAGTTCCGGACGTGGTGTACCATTTGTTTCGATTACGTTGTCTAACAGGCCCATGGCTTGGACGAGCGGTCTGGTACCTTTTTCAAGATCGATCAGGAGACGGGCCTGTTCTATTTTACTCCTTGCTAAAATACGGGCTGTTAAAGGATTGTACCGGGTTCCCGTGGTTGTGGGCGACGTACCCCCGGTACGTCCCTGCTCAGAATCTAAGGCGACTGTCTTGAGGGTCGTCAAGGCATTCTCTATAATTCTCTGTCTCTGCCGTTCCAATGCGGCCCCTTGCCAAAGAATTCGGGCTTTAAGCCCTTCGCCGCGAATACGGGCAAGAGCGGATTCCAAATTTTGGCCGCGGGATATCTCGGCTGCCAGATCATACGCCAGGACAGCTTTTTCAGGTTCTCCTGCCTGTTCATAAAGGCGGCCAATCCTGTAGGCGGCCTCCGTAAGCAGGACGTCCTCTGCATTTGTTTCCAGGACCCTGTAGAAGGCTGAAATGGCTAATTGGATGTCCAAAGGAGCCTGGGAAGAAAGAATTTCAGCAAGGGCCAGCTGGCTTTTCCCATCCTTGAGCAGGGGGATGTCTCCCTCAAGGGGCAGCGTCCAGATATTCCTTGTTCCCTTTTGTGTCGAGAGAAAATAGAGCCTGTCGGCTGTCGGCATGGCGCAACAGGCGGGGTAGGAACCGGAAGTAACCGGATAAGCCGGCCTGTTTTTCCCCTCGGCTTTAATGCGGAAGATCATGGGGTTTCTTCTGTCCCCACTATTCCCGATTCGTCGAACCAGAGGGAGCTGTGTGAAATAGATAACCTGTCCGTCGCGGGACCATTTTGGATGAAGATCACGCTCTGGTCCTTCGGTCACGCGAACCACCTTTCCTGAAGTTAGATTCATCAGGAAGATATCGCCCCCCGGATCATCCCTGAACGATACGAAGGCGCACGTGGTTCCGTCAGGCGATATGGAGGGAAAGGCGGCATCGCCGTTGGTGGGCAGCGCTTTTGGCGGGGACAGGGGGTCGTCCAGGTCCAGCGCCATAATTTGTCTGTGGTTCTCACCGGGTCTGGATTGATTGAAATAGAGGGTTTTGCCATCAGGGGAGAAAGCGGGGGCGCTGTCTGCCGTTTCACGGCCGGTAAGTCTTCGAGGACGTGGATCGGGACTGTTTCTTTCAATAAGAAAGATATCTCCCTTGGCATCGTAGGAAGCCCCGGTAAAAGCGACCAGTCTCCCATCCGCTGAAATAGCGGGGTCCCAGAGCTTTCCAAGTCCGATAGCCAGTGGTTCAGGGATACCTCCTTTGGAACAATCCTCAGATTTCAACCATAGTTCCGGAAGGCCCTGCTTCTCAGAAACGTAGACCAGCCATTGACCATCTCCAGACGCGGCGGCATATAAAATGGGGTTTGTCTGGAATGTGATCTGGGCAGGCCTGTTAATGGGGAGTGGCTTCGGTTTTGTTCCACCGGGCTTCCTTTCCAGGGAAGAGAGGGTTGGTGTTTCTGATGTGGTTTTTTGCAGAGGCGATCTGTTCCCCCGTTGTATCGTTTCGCCGCTGGTAGCTGCGGGGAAAAAAAGTGCTGGCACAAGCAAAAAGAACAGAGGGGTATGAAAGCCCCTCCATGGTCGAAGTATCTTCAGGATCCTTTTTATTACGGTTTTACTGTCCACGATCCGTCCTCGTTCTGGATTTTATCCCCCGGCAGGGCGTTTTCCCGATTCAGTTTCCCGAAAACTTTCCGGATCTCAGGGAGGTCTTGTTTTGTAAGATTTTCGTTGGTGCCTATCACGCGCTCTATGACAACCGTCCGCGCGCCATTGACTTCTTTCACAATGGCGACGAATTCCTCTTCTTTGAACCGGGCGGCAGAATCTTTCAGGTCAGTGGGGATTTTGGTTTTGTCCATGGGAAAAGAGGTAAGAAATCCTTCGTTGTTCTCGCCGGCCCATCCAAGTCGTTTAAACAGGTCCACATCGTCTGCATGAAAGGCAATGGTCTCTATCGCTTCGACACTGTTTTGATATTCCCGGCTGCGGCGGGGAGGTGTCTTGATAGTTCCAGAGGGCTCAACCCCGCGGACCGAGGCCACCAGCAGGACCTCATCTGAAAGGGAGTTGTAGGAACCCAGGACCTGGTTTTCAAGAGCTGTCCGTTCGCTCACCACGTTTACCTTGACATCGGCCAGGGTACATCCAGCTAAAAACAGCGCTGTTAGGAAAACAGGATAGAATCGTCTCATGGCGAATTCCTTTTCGATCTTACTGAGTTATTACAGACTTCGTCAAATAGTTAAGTGGTTGAGTTGTTGAGTTGGAAAATAAGCACGTGAAATCAACCGTGCCTATTCAAATCCATCGAGTGTCCAATTTTGCGGTGAAAGGGATAACTTCAAATAATAATAACCACTTAACTACTAATCTACCCCACCACTTAACGAGGTCTGTATTAGTTCGAAATTCCCTTTATCTATTAAAATAGTATTGCTGCTCACGACTTTCAAGGCATTTACTACTGGGCCGAAGGAAGAAAAGGCTTTTTTCAGCTTCTTTCGGATGGGCAAAGCCGTTATATTGAGCCGTTGAAGGGTCGGGAGGGCTATGCGCGCACCCTTTATCAACATTTCCCCTGAAAGGGAGAAGTTCCCTGATCGGATTTCCGCTGTGATCCACAAAGGTGTCCCCTGTCTCAGGAGGGCCCGTTGTTTCCTGATCATTTCATTACTTTCAGAAGGGTCCAGCGCATACAGTATCCCCTCCAAGGTTTTTGATCCGATATGCGTTAAACGAATGGAGCCGCTGAGGTTGTTGATTGCGGCATCAGGATTCCCGGAAACAGGTACGCGGACGGAGATGCTTCCTGCAAGTTCTGTTTCATGTGAACCTGCTTCAGCAAGCCGTGGCGCCATTTTTGCGGCATCGATTCCGGTGAAAGAGCAGTTCATTCCCACCATAAACAGATCCTTGGGGCTTTTCCCTTCACGGGTTATGGAAATAGATCCCACCGATGTTCCTCCAAAAACGTCAAACTGGAATGAATCAATGGACGGCAGGGAATCTTCCAGATGGAGTTGGAGCACGAAATCACTCAGATTCAGGGGGAATGGGTCCATTTTCATATGCAGGGAATCAAAAGCAAGGGCGGGTTTAGCTGAAAAGGGCACTCTGTGATTTCCCATGGGGAAGTTTTCTGAGGAAGTGAAACGAGAGCCAGACGTGGTTTGGGAGGAAAAAATAGGCTTAAGAACCTTTACGGACAAGTAGGGGGATGTGGCCGAATCGGCACGGTCCGTGTCTTTTTGTGAAAGTATCCGAAGTTTTTTTTCCAGATCCAGATTGATCTTCAGGTTTTTGATGTTGAGACGTTCTTTCAGACCCATGTTCAGATGGGGGCTTTTGATGCCTAGTCGTCCCACCATTTCGCCTTTTCCGTCAAAGTTTATGCCCGCAGCGGCTTCGATGGTTCCATCCAAATCCAATTCCTGGACAGATAAAGTCTGGATGGTTGAAAGAAGTTCCGGATGGAAATCAGCTTTGATGGAGGCTTCAAGGGCGCCCTTGAGTCTTTTGAGGGCTTTTACAGACAACGGTTGGCCTGTGCCGCCTAAAAACCTGTCGATTCCCTCCAGAGACGCCGAAAGGGACTGGGTCAATCCCAGGGGTTCTATTTTCAGTTTCTGGGACAAAGTCAGGGCCTCCAGGTTATTAAGAGCCCCCGAAAAAGACAGGACACCTCGAACAGGTTGTCCTTTTTTTGTGGATGCCGGGAGGCCGAGCATCCCCTCAAAATCAACCTCCCCTTCAAACTCCGTCTGTTTCAGGCCCTGCTTCAAGGAAAGCTTCAGTGGCTTAGATGTGTTGATGGTCTTAATCTTGACCCTTTTTTGTTTTCCCAAGGGCATGTTTAAACGTATATCCGTGAGTTGGGTCGTGACTTTAGCCATTTCCACAAAGCCCGCGGCCGGCAGTTTTTCCTTCAGAGTGATTTTTCCATTGCTGAAACGCCCGATTTCCACGGGAGTGGGACGTCTACCCCTGTAGTTCCAAGCTACCGCTATTTTCCCTGCAACCTTGCTTCTTAGTCCTATGGAGGTTCGAATAGAGGGAGGAAACAGGGCGAATGCTTTTGCCAGATCAAGGGTCATGTTTCCGTCGGCCTGGAGTTTTTTCAGTCCGGAATCAACGATATGAGCTTTGAGGTGGGCTTCTACAATCTTTCCTGCACTCACAGTCACTTCACTTTCTTTTACGTCAGCCCTGTAGGATTTGCCCTTAGAAAACTGAAAGCCCTTTATCTTCGTTTCCATCGTAAATGGGGTTTTTACAGGATCTGAAAGAAGATTCTTCAGGGTGAGAGATGGCGTCGAAATGCCAAGTGTCACTGTTGTTGCATGGAGGGAATGGGAGGGGGGCAGGGTCAACGCTATATTCATGGTATGGAGAATTTTGGAGCCCGTGATTTTTTTTAGAGCGGTGAATTTTTCAATAAAAAACGATTCAGTAAGGTTGATCTTTCCGGTGATGCCTAAAAGGGACTTTCGGGAAAGAGACAGGTTGTTCGCAAGGATGTGAAAACGGCGGCTGTGTAGGCCTTTTAAGAAAATTTCATCCTTACCCTTGAGATGGCAGGCGTCCAGGCTAAGGCCGGCGGTTAGCTCCGCCCTGGTGGGAAAGAAGGAGGACATATCTATCTCTCCCTTCCCGACCTTTACCTTGAGCCCCTCCCCAGTCGCAATTCCTGTTGGAAGTCTGGCCTCCGAAAAGGGCAACCCCACTTCCAGACTATCCCATTTCAGATGACTCGACCCTGTTGGCACAGTCCCTTTCAAGGTAGCATTTCTGACTACCAGTTTCGCATGCCCGTCTGTTTGTTTCTTCCCTTCGTTCAGGCTTACGCCGGGGGGGACAAAGGCCCTGGCTAATAGAAAAAGTTCCTGTAAATTTAAAGCGATGTGGTCCGCTAAAAGGTCTACCGTGAACGGGGGCTTTTCCAGCCCACGGATGAGACCTTTGAAGGAGATCCTGCTCCCATTCTGTATTTGAATAACTCCTGCCCGGATATCCAGCATGCCTTCTTTATGGCGCAATATTCCTTTATTGGTCACAAGAAGATCCAGTGGCCCCACTTCTTTCTCTGCCAGTGGCCCGCCGGATATCTTGAGTTGATGTCCATCTATTTTAAGGTCATAGGTGATTGGGTCTTCATGACCTTTCTCGTCGACGGATGCAGTCATTTCAAGGTCCATTCTGCCGGACATTTGGGGTGGAGGAGGAGAGAGGAAAGGCGCCAATCCTTTTCGTAGCGGTTCAAGGTCAAGTCTGATTTTCCCATGAATACCCCTTTTGGATGCGGAACCCAGGAGCGAGATTTCCATTCCCGGAAGCTTCCCTTTAATGTCTGCAGATAGCCCTCCTATATTTATGGAGGCATCTTTGTTGATCAAGTCCACTACCTTTGCTGTGACCTGGATGGGTGGTAAGGGATTTCCATCCATTTGTTCCCTGGCGGAAAACGACAAATCGATCGGCTCATGGACAAGGGATGGAGCATTAAGCAGGAAGGAGGCGTCATGAACAAGAAACGTTCGATTTTGCTCCCGATCGACCATTTTCAGAACAACGTTATTTATGCTCAGTCGGGCTTGAATGTCATGGATTGGCGGCGGGAGTATGGTCGTTGATGGTGAACTTTTCTGTCCCGGTTCCGATGGTGACTCGGCGGGTTGGCTGATGCTTGAAAGTAGGCTTTCAAGGTTGGAAGCGCCATTCTTTTTCTTGATCAGATTGATATGAGCACCATCTAACTCCAGAAGGACGACAAGGCGCTGTTTTATGAGTTGCCGGAAGTTGATGGAGAGAAAGAATCGTTTTAGTGAAATGATCGGGTTTTCCGAAAAGGACGGGTCATCTCCAATTTGCAGGTTTTCCAGGAGAATCCCATCCTTCCAGGTCCAGGAAAGGTTCTGAACGTGTACGGGACGTTGAATGGTTTGGGTCGCATACAGCTCCACTTTTTCCTTTGTCCATTGGGTGGAAACAAAGTGTGGGAGCAAAAAGACAAGAAGGGCCAGAAAAAATATCGTGGCCAGAATCGTCCCAAAAAGCCATAGCGACCATTTTACAACTCTGGAAAATCCGGATTTCTTTGAAGGTTTTTGGGGTGCTGCAGATTTCTCTTTCATTATCGTTCCGTATTCACGTTTCCGCCTGAATGAATTCACTGAGGAGCCATAGACGGTGCTTTATGTCAAATTTCCCCTCTCAAATATTGCAGCCTCAACGCCTCTGGAAATTTTTCGATAGCGTACCTGAGCATGGTTCGCGGCATGATTCTATAGGTTGCTCTCAGAAACGATTCCTCTGTAGGTCGATCCCGCTTACCAATCTCTCGAAGCATCCAACCAACTGCTTTGTGGATCAGGTCCTCCGGGTCTTTGAGCAATAGCCCCGAAATATCTAATGTGTCGGAATATTCCCCAAGTTTTATGAAGTGAAATGTGGCTATTACGGCTATTCTTCGGTCCCAGATCAGATTTGATAACGCCAATTCGTGGAGTCTATCCCTGCTGCCATTCATCAGACGAGCGCCAACGATATGAGCGGCCGATGCATCGACCAGATCCCAGTTATTGATAAACCGGGTGTGCTGTAAGTATGTAAGATAGATTTGCTCTCGAATGGAAGCTTCCCCATTCCTGTAAACACGAATCAGGATGAGGAGTGCCAGGAATCTTGCCTCATGGATAGGTGATTGCAACAACCGGATTATCTCGGAGAGTGCAAGGGCCTGGTGCTCTTTCGCCATCTTTCTGATCTCTGGAACACGCAAACCAATGAAGATATTCCCTTCGCCATATTCTCCCGGGCCTGTTTTGAAGAGTTTTTGCTGCACTTGTGCTCGTTGAGGATCTCCAAGCGTCTGCAGCTTTTTCTGGATTTCTATGGCTATCATCTTAGAGAAGTCCCTTGCGTATCTATGGCTCTTTGTAAGGAGGTATTGTTCCAGCGAAAGAGTGCCGGATGTTTGAATTTTGAGCTATGGTGTATTTATATCATGGGAGGTATTTGATAGCAAACAGAATGCCTTTGCTCTTTAGGATAAAGATGATGGGTGTTCCCAGGTCTTCCCCGTTGCATCAGAGGGGGCGGCGATAGGTGAAACATTGCCCGTTGATGTGAGGCAACAAGCTCTTTCGAAACGTTCTCGCAATGTTTTACCATTTTCAATAAATCGTCTGGCTTCGGGCAACAACGCCTTTGCAGCACCATTCCGGCCATGGTTTTTGAATAGGATCCGTCAATCGCGTTTTTTCACATCGCAAAGCAAAGCCTTGTATACGGGGAATCCCGAAATAGGGTCGCGATTTTCAGGGTCGGTCAAATAGTTGGCGTTGGCTTCCCGCCACGGCGCGGCATGAATGGGGCTCCCGCCGCCCACATTTACCTCCACCTGTCCCGTCATCACGTCGCTCGTCACTTTGGCCCAAAAGCCCACGCGACCCCTGGGAGATTCCACCCATACCCTGTCCCGATTTTCAATGCCCCTCTCTTTCGCATCCAGCGGGTGAATCAAAACCTGGGGTTTGGGTTGCAGTTTCAACAACCCCGGAATATTCAAATGCTGTGATCGAAACGTCGACTGGATTCTAGCCCCGCTATTGAACACCAGCGGGTATTTTTCATAAAGTTCCGGGCTGCTCAGTGGGCTTTCAGTGGGTTCCACGTAAACGGGTAAGCCATCATAGCCGTATTTCTCCAACAGGCTTGACACGAGTTCTATTTTCCCTGAAGGTGTATTGAATCCCGGATCCCCTCCCTTTCGCAGGAGGCCCTTGGCGTACTTCCGGTATTTCTGTTTACCCACATCATATTTGACGCCTTCCGGATGGGTTTTCAATTCCCCCAAAGATACGGGGCCGGACTCAAAGGCAAATTTGAGACGATCTTCTTCTGTTGACGGGAAGAGATCTCCATACCCAAGCCCTTTGGCCAGTTCCACTAAAAATGTGTACCCGGATTTCGCCTCCTCTATGGGATCGATCACCCTCTGGCGCAATTGACAGTATCCCCCTGGATATTTTTGATACCCTATGTTTTCGTAATTCGTTGTGGCGGGAAGCACGATGTCCGCATACATAGCGTCAGCAGTCATGAATCTGTCGAATACCACCATAAAATCGAGTTTTTTAAAACATTTTTTCCACATCTCCGGATCGGGCAGGCTGGTTAAAAGTGACGCACCGAAAACCAACAGGGATTTGACTGGATAGGGTTCACCTTGCAGAATTGCCCGGGGAGCCTCCATAAACTGTGCCGAATTGAGGATATCGCAAAAAAACGGGTACTTATCTGCTCCAATCGGTTTGACGCCCGGAGGCGGTTCCAGCTTGATACGCGGGAACTTCACAGGACTGGGCGGTCTGAACATGAGTCCGCCTTGTACATCCATATTGCCCGTTATAGCCCAGAGGCACAACACAGCCCTGATGCTTTGAACACCGCTGTTGCTGTATTCAAGTCCCGTGTACATGAGCAGCGACGCGCCTTTGGCTCCGGCGATGGATCGGGCCAGGGCGACGATGGTTTCCCGAGGCACACGGGTAATCTTTTCAACCTTTTCCGGGGGGAACTCTTGTGCATAGTCCCGAAGGGCCTCAAAACCCAAGGTCCAGTCCCGAACAAAAGCTTCGTCATGGAGCTTTTCGTTCACAATGACATGGATTATGCTCAGTGCCAGTGCTCCGTCCGTGCCTGGACGGATGCCGACCCATTCATCCGCTTTTTTCGCCATATGGGATCGCATTGGGTCTATGACGACGATCCTGGCACCCCGTTTTTTGGCGGCCAGGATTTTCTTCACCTTGTTCGGCGGGGAGTCCGTGGGCGGGTTGGCGCCCCATATCACCACCATATCCGTGTTCTCAAAATCCGGATAAAGTGCATGCATGGTACTCCCGATGGTTGGTATTCCTGCAAGGAGATTATAAGATACGGAGCAAATGGAAGAAACGCCCGTGCCGTTGGGTGAGCCAAAGGGATATAAAAATCCTGTGACGCCTTTACTGGTGGGGTCCGGGGCACCGAAGACATCCACAAGGTTCGTGTCGAAACTGCCGCGGCCAAAGTAGCTCATGACAGCTTGTGCGCCGTATTCATTCTTGGTTTTTCGGAATGCCTGGACAATCCGGTCGATGGCATCATCCCAGGTGATTTGTTCGAATTTCCCTTCACCTTTTTCGCCGACACGGCGTAAAGGGTATTTCAAACGGTCCCTGGAGTATATGATTTCCTTTGAATGAAGCCCGCGAACACATACCACTCCCATGGGATGGTCCTTGATGGGTAAAATTTTTTCGACTTTACCGTCCACCAGCACCACATTCACGCCACATCCGCCTGGGCAAATGCCGCATATGCCGGCTACTGTTTCTTTCGCCATCTTGATCCTTTTCAGTTTTTGACAGGTAACTTCTGGTCAGGCCCGTAAGATCGGCAAGCTCCTGAAGCGTCATCTTCTTGGAGTTTAGGCCTGCCCGCCATGGCCGTTGCGACTCTATCTTGAGATTAGTCAATATTGCCATCCCCCACTATTTGGGAACCATTCTGCTGATGGTTAGGCGAGGCAGGCGGGCGTAAGCCTTTTATAAAATCCACTCGAACTTATTGAGAAGTTACGAATTGTTACGACGCCTTTATGCCTCCTGAATGGTCAGTGTTTCCCGGTAGGCATTTTTCAGGGATTTCGCCAACTGGTCGGCACCCGCATTTGATGCATTGAGTTGATCTTGAACAGTGCAGAGTCGACCAATGACCTGCAACATCGGTTCGAGGCTTTTAAGGTATAAAGAGGCAACCTGTTCTTCATCGTCAAAATGCTTGATAATTGCTTCGGCCGCCAGAATACCGCTTTTGAGAGCGGATCCGATCCCTTCAAAAGTGATGGGCAGGATCAACCCTGCTGCATCGCCGATCAGCAGAACATTCCCTTTGGCGGGCTGAAACGCTCCCGAAAGAAGATCATCGTGCAACACTGCGATAACACAGCCATCTTTCCATAAAGGTTGGGCATCAGGATCAAATCCGTAGCGGGAAAGGAACTCCCCGATTTCCTTTCGGAGTTCCCGAAGTCCTGAGCCTTCGATCAGAAATACAGTGTCTTTGTGATTGACGTTAAACCGGGGACGCGGAAGGCTCTTTGGGAAAAACCAGTGGAAAAAATTCTTATCCAAATCCAATGCGCCCCGATAACATTCCCGGAGAGGACCCGAGAAACGAACCTTCAGTTCAGGGAATATGGATTTGCGGACCATGGAAGCTCCGCCGTCGGCGCCTATGATGAATCGTGCATGTAATTCTTCGGTTTTTTCTCCTTTTTGAAGGGTGACCCGGCACCCTTCCTTTTTCGGCGTTATATGGGCAACACGAACGCCATCTTTCAATGTAACACCACTTTTTACAGCCCCTTGAACCATCCAGAAATCCAGGTCCTTTCGCCATGAAAGGGCGGTGGGCCATTTCAGCTCTTCCATTTCCGTTTTTCCCACATAAAATCGATGGCCTGAAAGTAACGGTGGGTCCGTGAGCACGGATGGGGGAATGTCTCCGAACTCCCGGTGAATAATCTGTATGGCCCACTGTCCCATGACCATTCCTGAACAGACTTTGTCCCGGGGCAGTTCTTTTTTTTCGATCAACAGGGTGTTCAGGCCGTGGTCTGCGCATCGTTTAGAGGCTGCGGCCCCTCCGGGTCCGGCCCCCACCACGATAACGTCAAAAAAATTAGAATCATTCATATTGATGCTTCCTCGTCAAAACGGATATCCGGTATTCTCAAAAATTTAAAAAGCCGATTGTTTTTCATTTTTTCAACCGCTTTTGACGCCTATTCTTTCTAATATGTTCGGGTATGCACGAATCAGACATTCCTCCATGCTCATCCGATTCTACCGTACTTTTCAAAATCAGGATAGTCCGCAGGGAGTTAATAAGTTCGGGTTTCGGTCTGCTCCTTGACTTGTTCTTATCCGTAATTCCTGCAGAAGAGGCTTTTTTTAGCAATAAACCAGGTTTTATATATGTTACGTCATTCCGGGCCTGACCCGGAATCCAGTTGGTCATCATCGCATTACACTTCTGGATGCCGGATCCGTCATCCCGGACGTGATCCGGGACCGGCATGACGGTGTGGATGATGGGAATGAAATCATTATTCGACAATTGCACATTTTCACCTCTTCAAAGAAATAAGAACTCGGAAATCGGATGAGCCTGCTTTTTCAATCTATCTTAAGCTTAATTGCGTCATGGGCTGTTTGATACCAGGTCTCGAAGTCTGATCTTTTAAAATATGTAACGCACGCTTTTATGAATTGCTCTTGCTTCTTATTTCTGGGTTCAGGAAAGCGTTGGAAAAGTTCCCGTATCAGCAAAGCGGCTTTTAATGCATCAGAACTTTTTTCAGGAGTGGTAATTAAAACACCCTGGTTTCCTTTTTCAGACCAGAGGGGGATAATTGCTACATTGTTCTTTTTATCTATGAATCTGTTTCTGTTGTTCTCGCCCAGCTTGAATGTGGCATGGGAAAAATTTCGAGAACCCGGAGCGGCATCCATGACCTTAACGGTACCGGAACCTTCTTTGGAGTCAAGATTGACCTTTAGTATTAATAACCCGTTATCAGGGAGAAGCTGGTCATATCCGACAGGTTGTCGGTTTTCCACCAGGTAGAAATGGTTCCATACGTTATTTTGTTTTATGGGGATTTTTACCGCCAGGGTTTTTCCTCCTTTTGAAAGTGGAGATAGAAAAACACATTGCGTATTCCCAGGGTCTACCTGAAGCGCCTGTTCAGGGGATATCCAGCCCAGTTTGATCTTTGTGAAGGAAGAAATCCCTTGTGGGGGCTTTGTTCTTTCTATGAAATGTTGAGACATGATGTCCCAGGGTCCCATATATATGGCATGGTGTGCGAAGCTGGGAAGTCTGGAAGCGTCAGACTGACGCTCAAAGTCGTACAGTCACGGCACAAGCCGTTTGTTTTCGTGTACACCCCCGAGGGCGTGGAAGAAATCATGGGCAAACATGCCCAGATGGGCATTTTCTGCCGCCACGCAGACTCCGCCCCGGAATGTTTTGCCTCCTTTTGACTCCATTGAAACATATCCGGCATTCTTTCTAACTCCTGAAAGCATACCCGGATTGGCACAATAACAGATCATTCCGTAGCCCTTCCCAGGGGTTGTAAAAGCCCCGGGTATGACCAATATGTGTTGGTATTGGGAGAAATCCACCTCGTTCTCAACGGCTGTCATGGAATCCTCAATAAGCTTTTTTACCTTCGTTCTATCCACGTCAAAATTGCGCGGACTAACCTTGTATTCTCGCATAGGATCGGGAAGTTGTATCCAGCCTCTAAAATCGGCCTTGATCTCTGTCAAACCATATGATTGTTCTTTTACATATCTGTTGAGGCCCTGAACAACTTTTCTTTGAATTCGTTTGAGAGGGAAAGCAGGTTCTATGTCGGGGAACTTAACCGCTAATACAAGCATGCGCTGTTCCCCTCTTGCCTGCTGAGACTGCAGTCCCAGAACCGGGTCTTTTTGGGCTGGCATTGTTCCGGGTGTTGAGGAAAGGACCTCTGTATCTTTTTTAATGTGTTCTTCCCGACATCCCAGTGTGAGTATAAAGAGAAACACGAAAAGAGAGTACGTTGACCTGGTAATCACTTTCTCCATCGTCCCACTCCTTTCCCTTGAAATGAATAAGTCATCTGCCAGGAATCTCCCGGCCGTCCTTGTAATGGGGGTAAATGTATCCGCCTTTCATGAAATTGGCCTTTGGTGCCAGCAGTTCCCGGTATGATTCCGGCCGTCGATCTTTCAGGTAATCATACGCCGGCTCGGGATGGGTATGGCCGTAGTATGTTGGTACGCAATCTGCTACCAGCAATGTATCTTGTTCATGGTTGGCTGCGACAATGACATCGCCGTGCGGTCCGCACACGATACTGTTTCCCCGGTAATGCCATTGGTCTTCCCCCCTCTGCTCATATCCAGTGCGGTTGGCATAGGCGAAGAAGATGTTGTTGGCATAAGCATATGCGGGAATAAGTATTTTGGAAATATCCGGGTACGGAACCTGGCTCCTCTTGCCGTTCGTCATGGTATAATAATTGTCGGCGGCTGTGGGACCAACGATCAATTTGGCCCCTTTCAAGGCCAATATGCGGGATAGTTCGGGAAATTCACATTCATAACAGTTCAACACGCCCACGGGGAACCCGAAAATGGAATGGACCTTGTAATCGCCACTGCCAAAGGACCAGTTATCCCTTTCCTGCTGGGCATAAAGATGGGTTTTCCGGTAGCTATCCAGGAGTACGCCCTTTTCATTGATAATGGCAATGCTGTCGTAGTAGTGTATACTGCCGTCGGGTTGGTTTACCTTCTCGGCGTAGGGGAGCAAAAGGGCCATACTGTTTTTCCGTGCAATTGCACATCCCATTGTGATGCTGGGGCCATCTTTGTATTCAGCTGCCTTCTTGGCCGTTTCCGGACTCAGGGTGTACCCGGGAACATAGAGCTCGGGAAACGAAAGCAGTTGGACCTGAAGTTTTTTAGCCTGTTCCACGGCCCTTTCAAGCCTAAGCATGTTCTTTGGTCCGGCTCCCTCCCCACAGGCGGCCTGAGCCTGGTAGATGCCCAGACGGATGCCCAGCCCGAACTCGGGAACGCTTTCATAAACCGATGTTTTACACTGCAATTTCCGGTAACTTTCCCTTACCGATTTTCCATATTGAGGCGTTCCATCGCAGGTGGGATTGAGTGCTTCGGCGGCGAAGGCCGCACCCGCTGCAAAAGAGATGAAAACGATGATTGAAATGGTTTTTTTCATGATCAATTTCCTCCTGCTTTGGTAATGTTGTGAATGCTTTTCTTAGGTGTTTGTTATATGCCAACTCTCAGACGGATATGGTTTAGTAAAACTCTATTGAGGTTTGAATTCTACTGAGGAGTGGAATTATTTTGCATCTGTTCCACGGGCCTCGATGCGGGTGTGCCGGGTATTTGTTTCCGCTTCCGTCCGGAACAGATTCCTCTCGAGGATGCTTCTATGAAATCGGCCAATTTTTGAACATGTTGGTTGGGATCTTCGCGGAGACGCACTTTGATTGTCGAAAGGGGCAGGCGGCGCCAGAAAATCGTCTGAAAAGCCTTCTTGATGGTTTTGCGATCCTCCAGTGAAAAATCGGATCGTCGCAAACCCACAGCGTTGGTACTGACAACCTTACCTGCTTCGGCGCCCACAACCAAAGAATAGTGTGGACAATCCTGCATGATTCGGGCACCCCCTGCGATCATGACGAAATCCCCTATATTGCAGAACTGGTGAATGAACACATTCCCTGAAATAAAGCTATTGTTTCCTACTGTGACGTGTTCTGCAAGAAGAGCACCGTTACAGATTAAATCAAGAACTGACCTTTCGGGCTTCAGTCGTAGAGACAAAAAACCAGATTAATGTATCGAAACACTTGCTTATTATTTTATGCATACCCAGATATATTCTGATCGGTCTTTAGCTTTCGCGACTAATTCGCACGAATGGATATTGAATTCAGCATTTATCAGATCTTTTTCCATTTTGCTTTTAGTATAGCTATAGGGGTGAGCAGAATCAAATAAGAGGTTCAAATATTCTTGACTATTTCGTAAAAATGCGAAAACAGTATTCCGTGTATAGATACTAAGTAAGAAAATTCCATCTGGTTTCAATGCTTTTCTGATGATATCCAATGCGGACCAAGGATTCTGCACATGATCCAAAGTATTTAAACATAAGATTAAATCAAAAAAATTGTTTTCCAGAATGGAACTCTCAATGTCTTTCGATATATACTTTCCAGAGGGTATCTGGCCCACGAATATTTTTCTATATTCATCCAAAAGAGGGTCAAGATAGGTCTTAGTTCCTTCGATTATGACCTGAGCGCAGCACGAAGGGCCGCAACCAACGTCCAGAACTTGAGATATGTTCTCTTTTCCATAAAGTTCAACACTCTTTTTCAAGTAGGGAACATATCGTTCTGTACGGAAGGCTTGTCTTTCTAAAACATTGGTTTTTCGCCAGAATTTTATTTCCTTTTTAAGGGCAATTCGGTGCCGTTTTTCACTTATTTTTTTCATTTCTTGACGGTGCAATGTTGTTTTTTCATGAATCCTCACGGTCAGCCAACTGGAACGGGAAACCTGGTACAGAATAACCATGGGCAATCCCATGAGTGTGGCTTCCAGGGTTACCGTCCCGGAACAGCAGATGGGCATGTCCGAGGCAGTCATGGTTTTCCGGCTGTCATGAGTTACCTGTATCCAGGCTTCCAGATTTGCCTCACGAAATCCTATATTCCTTCTCTTCAATCAAGCCTGAATCGTATTTCAGACTAATTCTTCTTTTTAACATTGTGCGTTTATCATTGAGTTGATATATGGCGCGTGCCAGTTCAATGAATTCTTTGTCAAATTGGGCTTTCTTCTCTTTTCCACGTATCGCATTTTCAAGATTCCACAATTTCAAATTTATATTGGTCAAGGCTTTAACTTCCTTTGAATCAGTATCGACCTCAACTTGTTTTGTGGCATTTAGGAGGAGATTCAGCTCCTTCCGGATATGACTCAACTTATCAGAATCCTTTATCTCTTTGGCTTTGATAGAAAGGATCGTAGCTTTGTCTACTAATTCTCCTATAGATACTGGAATTTTCACCAAGATGCTTTTCCTCCGGTTTTCCAAAAGTGCAGCGTTCTCCATGGAGTGAGGATCTTTTTGGCTTTCATTTCGGATGCCAATCATACCCTCTCGGCTTTATTATGCGACTTTTTCAGCCAAATTCTGAATGCCGGGCGGACTTCTTTTCCGGAGAGCGTTTGCAGTCCTCCAGGGGTATGTCTTTTTCTGTGCCATGTATGGGGACCTTTAGCCACAAACGCATGGGCCTTTCCCTGCGGGGCGGTTCGCTTGGGATCGCTTGCCCCGTACCAACTGAAGGTTGGTTTACCCAATAGCCAAGCCAGATGAAGTGCTGCACTGTCGGGTCCCACATAACCTTCGCACAACCTCAGAATTGATATCATTTCATGCACATCTGTTTCCGGCGCCCATAGTACCTTGTTTCCCAGTTCTCTCTGCCACTTGGTGAGCCGGTCTCTTTCTTGTGGTCCCCACAAAATTACGCATCCGTACCCATGATCCAAAGCCTCATCGATCAAACTGTTCATCGCCTTGACCGGCCATATTTTGGTAGGCCAGCCCGCGCCAATCCCGAAAATAAGGGTTCGCCGAGAGAGACCTTTTTCGTCCCACCAACGCCGGACCTTCCAGTCCGCTTCCCGATTTTCAGGGAATTTCACAGCTATCTGTTTTGGCATGTCTAATCCAAGAGCAGAACCCAGATACATACTTCTGGAACTCAAATGCCTTCGCTCACCCGGCACGGCCACTTGACAATTGGTCAAAAGCGGTGCCAGTTCTCTTCCTTCCAACGGGGCGTGTCTGAATCCTACCCGCATTGGGATTCTGGAAAGGAAAGGAAGAACAGCACTGCGAGTCAGCCCCTGGGGATCAATGGAGGCTTGGTAGTTTTCACAGCGAATCTCTCGAATCAATTGCCGAAAGTTTGAGAATCCCCGGTTGCTTTTCCTCCACACGTGAATGCGGTTCAGGTTTGGTAAGTCTTTTAAAATCGGTACAAAAGACTCATCCACAACCCATCCCATATGGGCTGACGGCAGCCTGTCCCGTAATGCGAAAAGCAACGGCAGGGTCAGGGCTATATCGCCTAAAGCGCTCAGCCGCACAATGAGTATTCGGTCATGCATTATAAGGCTACCTCTCCTGTGTGAAGGATGGTAAAAGGCTTCCATAATCTGGCACAGGGTTGTCCGATGCGCTGTTTTTTTAACCGTTTCCCTTCCCTGCCCCAGTTATGAAGATCGGCAAAGATCACTCTGTCCGCAACGTCTTTCAGCATCTTCCGTGTCTTTTTCCTCCTCGATGTCTGAACGCAGGTTGCTGTGATGATGGGATACTCAAGCCTGCACAGATCCCTCTGATGGATGTTTCTAAAAAATCGGCTAGTTTTTGAACATTTTGATTCGAATCTTCGCGAAGGCGCAGTTTGATTGTCGATAAAGGCAGGTGGCTCCAGAAAACGGTTCGGAAAGCCTGTTTAATGGCCTTGCGATCCTCCAGGGGGAAGCCAGCTTGTCGCAAACCCACGGCGTTGACGCTGGCCACTCTACCTGCCTCGGCGCCTACAACCAAAGAAAAATGAGGGCAATCCTGCATGACTCGAGCACCTCCGGCAATCATGACAAGATCTCCGATATTGCAGAACTGGTGAATGACCACATTCCCTGAAATAAAGCTATTGCTTCCTACTGTGACATGTCCAGCCAGAAGAACACTGTTACAGATTACATTCTGGTCTTTCACATTGCAGTCATGGGCAAGATGACCTGTAGCCATCAGGAGGTTGTTGTTTCCTATGACGGTGTTTCGATTTTCAAACATGGAACGTTGAACCATGGAATGCTCCCGAAACGTGTTGTTTTCCCCTATCAGCACTCCACTTTTTATGGCAGGATCAAAATCGAGGTTCTGTGGCGGTCCGCCAATAACAGCGCCATGAAGAGCGCGATTGTTGTTACCCATTCTGACGCCGGCAAAGATTTTGACGCAGGAATCGATTTGACAGTTTTCACCTATTTCGATGCCATCTTCAAGAATCGAATAGGGCCCGATGATAGTATTCTGTCCGATATGAACGTTCTTACCGATAATGGCGGTGGTGTGAACTTCGGGCATTGGATAATCCGTTTTAGATGAATTCCATTGTTCTAATATTGGAGGGTTTCAAGAACCTTTACGCGACGATAACGACGTTTCTATTTTAGCCAGCCGTTGTTTCAAGTCCCGAATTTGCCTGCGCAGAAGGGGAAGTTCAGGTAGTACGTGATAGGCTCTCAGCGCCTGTATGACTGGAATAGCAGGATATCCGAGCCATCGCCCGGGACCGATATCGCGAATCACGCCTGACTGAGCACCTACGCTGGTTCCCGGTTTGAGTTCCACGTGATCACTTATGCCTACCTGTCCAGCTAAAACACAATGATCGCCCATCACAACGCTGCCGGATATGCCTGTCTGAGCCACAATAATGCAGTGCCGACCTATCTCAGAATTATGGCCGATCTGGACTTGATTGTCTATTTTAGTTCCGGAAAGGATGCGGGTGCTTCCCAGAGTTGCCCTATCGATCGTACAATTTGCACCGATCTCCACGTCGTCTTCAACCTCCACCCAGCCCACCTGGGGAATTTTCTCATGTTTACCCGAGTCAAGTGTCATATATCCAAAACCATCCGATCCAATAACCGTGCCAGCGTGTATTCGAACCCGGTTTCCGATTCGTGTTCCTGAATAGATCGTTACGTTTGGAAAAATTTCACTGCCTTTTCCAATGCAACTGCCTTCGCCAATCGAAACATTGGGGTAGATATGGGTATCATCCCCAAGCACCACATCTTTCTCGATAACCGCTCCAGCCCCTATGGAAACACCTGAACCGATCATCGCCTCTTCTGAAATAACCGCACTGGTATGAATCCCGGGGTTTCTTTCGGGCGGTGGATAAAAAAGGTTTAGCAGTTGAATCAGAGCCCCTCTGGGATTCATCACTCTGATAAAACTACCTGGGATGTCTATTTCTTGCATGGGGACCACGAAAGCCGAAGCCCGACTTGCTTCGATTCGGGCCAACAGCTTTGAATGAAAAACCACCGTGATATCCCCGGGCCCCGCATTATCCATGTCCGCAATTCGTTCAATCTTTAGCCCGGGGTTCCCGAAAAGCCGCCCCTGAATCTTTTCAGCTATTTCCTGCAAAGAAAAACCTGCCATCTCACTCATCCCCTGTGCGCATGGAGCGCTTTTTCAAAAATCACCTTTGCCGCCCTTGCCACACCGCCCTTTTCCCCCAGTTGGTGCTTTAGCGCACTATAATTGGTTTTCATGAGGGTCTGTCGGGCTGGGTTTCGAAGTATCGCCATGGCCTCACGGGCCAATCCCACGGATTCAGCCTCAGACTGAATTAGCTCAGGAACGATCCTTTGCCCAGCCAATAGATTGGGCAGCCCAGCCGTTTTTGATGCAATGAGCCCCGTCGCGTCCAGTATTTTCACGGTCAGCCAACTGGAACTGGAAACCCGGTATAGGATAATCATGGGCAGTTCCATGAGAGTCGCCTCCAGAGTTACCGTCCCAGAACAGCAGATGGCAAGGTCCGAGGCGGTCATTGCTTTTCGGCTGTCATGAGTTACCTGTATCCGGGTTTCCAGATTAGCTTCACGAATACAGGTGTGAATGGTGCTTTCAAAATAAGGGTCCGCTATGGACAATACAAAACGAATTGAAGGATCAGCGCGAAGCATTTCGGAAACGGTTGCCAGAAAAACAGGCATCAGCTTCTCCAATTCATGGAGACGACTTCCCGGAAGCAGACTCACCAGTCGGGTTTCAGGGTTGATACCCAGGGAGAGCTTTGCGGCCCAGCTTCTTTCCGGACTGATGGCATCGATTTGGTCCCGCAGATAATGCCCCACAAAAAACGTACTTGCACCAGCTTTTTTATAAACAAGGTCTTCTTCAAGAAATGAAGTCAGAATGCAATCATAGCTTCTTGCTATGAATCCGGCAATTCCACGCCAGAGCCAAACCTGGGGAGGAAAATAAGATACCGTGGCAATTTTTTTAGCCCTTAGCCACCGACTCAATACCAGATGAAAGACATCATGCCCTATCAACACCGCCAGATCCGGTTTTTTCATGAGCACATGTCTTCGGATCTGTTTGAAACTATGAAAAATTTCAGGAATGGTATCAAAAGCCTCCCCAATACCCACAGTTCCCAGGTGATTGTTTTTGAAAAAAACCCGGACGCCAGCTTGTTCCATCCGGGTCCCGCCGACACCCGACAAAACCACGTTTGGATGGTTTGCCTGAATGGCGCTCGCCAGATTGGCCCCGATCAGATCTCCCGATACTTCTCCGGCACTCAGGAAGATTCGAATGTTTGGTTCATCGGTTCTCTGACAATGGTGATCATATTTTCTGTCTTTTTTCGCCAATGCCTATTCTCGCAAGTGGGAATTACAACTTTCTGATGCTCTCTAAAAAAACGATTTTCCTGAAGTTGGCCGATGAGAGTCTTCCATTAAAGAAATAGCCGACAGTATTGTTGAACAGCCCATTTTTGTCAAGATCCCTTTGTAGTTGCAGCACGCTAAAATCCGGGGATTTCCCACCTGGGCGTTAACAAGGAAAACCATTGTTCCGGGTATTGCCTGATGATGTTTTCGTACTTCCGGTTGATAAAAGTCATGATTTTCACGCAGTCTTTCCTATTATCGCCACTTCTCTTAAAATGGTAGGGGCCATCAAACTGCAGGAGATACTTCCCATTCGACTGTTTTATGGAGAAAGCAAATACAATAGGTGCCTCATACCACAAATGGAGTTTGGCAGTACCGTCGGACGTTGCGCTGGGGATACCAAAAAAATCGGCAATAAGAGGTTTGTCAACTTGCCGTTGATCCGCAAGCAGCGCCAGAATGCCATTTTGTTTGAGATGAACACTGATGTTATGATTGAGACCTTGCCCATGATAGAAACATTTGACCCCCCCCCTTTGTTCGCGGATCTTTGTCAGCCATCGATCCGTGTACGGGTTGTGTTGTCGCTTCAAAACGGCACCCATATGGTACCCCAGTTTGGCGCTGACGTTTCCCAAATATTCCCAGTTCCCCAAATGCGCACATATGGCCAAAACGCCTTTTTTCTTTTCAAGAGCGGAATGGATGACCTCATAATTGTCAATTTCCACAAAATCAAGGTAATTTTCAGATTCAATTTTGTCGAGTCTAAGATATTCAAGAGCGCCCGTAACGACATTAACGAACAAAGATTTGAGAATCTGATCTTTTTCGAACCGTTGAAGGGGCTTTTCCTTAAAAATAATATCCAGATTCTGATAAGCCCATTTCTTGTCTCTTTTATCTAATCGGAACAACAGCGTTCCCCCAAGAAAACCTAAAGGGCGCAACATTTTTTTTGGGAGCCGAGAAAAAATGTTTCCAAGGGAAATAGCCAGAAGCGCCTCCAGCAGGTATCCGAACGTCATTACAGAACTTGATTTCTTTTTGTCCATTGAATATAGATGAAGATTGCCATTCTGGTTTACACTTGGAATTCAATTGGATGATTTTCCGGATGGCCTCAAAAGGGCCCATAATCTTTTTCTTCAATCAGGATGTAAAAATGTTTCACCGTCAGATCTGTTGGTAAGGAGTGTATTAAACCAGGGCCTGTGTGTCAAATGGAAAGCCTTTCAGGGCACCGCCATTCGGTGATATCCAGAAAAGCCGCAAACCTTGGAAACCCTTCATTTGATGGAAATAATCCCATGTTGAGACAACCTTATGTCGGTAAAACCCTGCTGACCATTTTCTTGCTGACTCTTGTTGCATTTTTGTTCGCCACCCAATCGACCCTTTGGGATCAGGATGAACCGCATTGGGCCCGTATTGCCTGTGAAATGCTGCAGAGCGGGAACTGGATTCTGCCCATTCTGAACGGGAAGGTTTTTGCCCACAAACCGCCCTTTGCTTTCTGGGCGATGGCAAGTAGCATGGCCTTATTCGGGGTAAACGCCTTGGCCGCGCGCCTGCCCGCAATCTTTTCCCTGGCGGCCTCGGGATGGCTGGTATTCCTGATGGGAAGGCTGCTTTTTTCTCCCCGCGCCGGCTTCTGGGCCTGCGCGATGCTCATGAGTTCGGCGATGACCATTTTTCTGGGCAGCGCAGCCATGCTTGATACCCCACTTTTGGCCTTTATAAGTCTGGCCATGTACGCTCACCTGAAAGGGCTTTACCGACCGAAACGCTGGTATGTTTACTGGCCGGTTTTGGCGGCGGCGTTGGGGTTTGCTGAATTGACCAAACATCCGGTGGGAATGGCAACTGTTGCGCCAGCCATGTTGTGGAGCACCTGGTTGCTGCGCAAAGATTTGAAAATTCCCAAAGTCTACTGGATGGCTTTGTTACTGGCCTTTTTGACGGGGTATGGTTTGCATCAGGCCTGGTATATTCCGGTCAGCAATATGGTCCCCGGCTTTGCCGAAGAAATCCATGGATACCATATTCTGGGCCGCATTCTCAGGCCCATCGAGGGGCATGGCGCCAGCAGTTTGCCGGGGTATCTGGCCCTTCTCCCTGTTTATATCCCTGTTCTCATAATCGGTTTCACGCCTTGGTCCGGTTTTCTTCCTGCCGGAATATCGGCATTGCTCCGTCGCCATCTGAGAAGTCGAACGGCCCGGGTGTTTATCATTTCATGGATTTTTCCCATTTTTGTTCTATTCAGTTTGGCTGCTACAAAGCTGCCTCACTATATGCTCCCGATATTTCCTCCCTTGGCCATGGTGGCGGCAGGCACATTAGATGCTTTTCGTAATGGTCGGTTGGATCCAAAAGACTGTTATTGGTTACGGTTCGGGGCTTGGATTTGCGCGCCTGTAGTGTTGACTTTTGGAGCAGCACTTTGCGTGATATCCATTTTTTTTGGTGAGGGGTTGTGGATGGTTTTTGGGATTCTACCGGGTTTGCTGATTCTTGCATCTGGTTTATGGGGATTCTACTTGATGCGCAGTGAACAGATTTACAGGGCCGCGCGCCTGTCGCTGGTGGGAATGCCTTTGCTGATATTGCTGGCAGCTCAGTTGACCCTTCCGACAATCGAACCGTTGATCAAACCATCGCCGACTCTGGCCCAGACTATTCGGTCCCATCGCTTATCTGATGAACCGGTTGCCATGTGTGGTTACACGGAGCCCAGCCTTATCTTCTATATAAATCTGCCGGCAGATCAATCTATTTCTGTTTTGAATGATGATCCCGAAACTTTGCATGAATGGTCAGATACGCCTGGGGGCGGATGGCTGGTGGTGTACGATTCACTTTGGAAAAAGATGATTGACCGCTTTGGTCCGGTTGAAAGAGTCCGAACCCTGCTCATCGTGCCGCTACTTAACACCAACGACAGCGCAAGGCGAGATCGGGTGCGTGTCCTCAAGCGTTTGCCGCTTTACAATTGAGTTTTCGATCAGAAGTTTAGGAATCGAAAAGGAAGAAAGCTGAAAATGTGTTCAGTGAAGATAAAAGACAAAGCAACAAACCCTTCGGAAAAAGATGTCATCTGGCTTTACCGAACCCTCCGGCTCCTGGGCGGGTTGCTGCTCTGGCGCAGCTTTTATGCCGGGATTGTTCCAATGGACCTCATTGTTGATGAAGCCTGTTTTTGGAATTGATCGCGACGGCGGCAACCACCCCGGGCAGCACAGCACTGAGCTTGATCATGACGATTGACGCTCTTTTCTTGAATATCTGGTCGGCCAGGGTGGCGTCATCTCTCCAATTACCAGTTTGTTGTTTGCGGTAGTGGTATTTTCCGGTTTGATACTGTCAAAAAAGATCATTACGATAACCTATCGCGGCCTGGCCAGCGAGCTGGCCTTTTACATGGAGAGTAAACCTTATGTTTTCCCATACAATGAGACTGATATCGTCCATTCCCAGTATGATGTGTGGGGTTTCCCAAAAATTGCTTCAGGCAAAGAAGCCATGCTCATCACCCATGTTGATCAACAGATTCCGCAAGCTTTGAAAGGGAAATTTGAACATCTCGAACGGGTAGCTCTGTTGAAAAGATCGATGGGGGGCAATCGAACAATGGCCTACCACATTTGGCGTGGAGTGGGGTTTCACGAATCTCAGGAGACCAAAGATTAACAGGTTGCCCGTCATCAGATCTCCTGGTGGGTTTCACTTCCCTTCTTCAGCGAATTCAGAAACATAGCCAGGAACGTGGTCGCGATCGCCGCCATGGCCTGCCCACCGTGGACCACAAATACCATAGGCTGAGCATGGGTCATTAGGATACAAAAAGAGATGGAAAGAAGGGGCATGACCAGTGCCTCAGCGGTCGCCATGGCCAGACCGTCGCCATGGTCTGAAGTCACAGACCCCCGCCAGACGCCCATCAGGGCAAAGGTACAACCAAGGCTCGGGAACAGCCATACCAAGGCGGAAAATCCTCCCGTAAAAGCGATTCCCATTCCCAAGATCAGTGTAACCGCTCCGCACATCGCTTTGAATTTACTCACTGCAATACCGTGAAATGCCCAATTGAGAATCACTGCACCAAGGATGACCAGTTTGAGCCCTACCCAGGCAGACACAATGACCGGAAAAACCGGGAAGTCCCATAAATTTTTTGAAAAACCGAAAAATCCAAATAGGGTGATCTCAAAGATTATAAGCGGGAAAAAAACGAACTGTTTTTTGAAGATACGAATCACGAAACGCCCATTTTCACGCAGCTCCTGCACCCATCGGAGCCACGACGTTTGCATGAGAGGGATGAATGAAAGAGACAACAGTGCTCGGGCCGACCAATCCCATTGGGGAAAAAAGAGAACGCGAAGAATAACCAAGCAGGTGAATGCACACAAGATTAATACAAAATAAGAACCCAGAAAACTCTTGGGACGTAACGGTTTTTGGAGAGGTATAAAGGTTCTTCCTCCATCTGAATCCTGTATCCCAGGTAGGAGGCAGACAACGGTCGTGAGAAGGCAGGCTGCGGCCATAGAAAGAGAAGTGACAATAATCTGCAGCCATGGCGAGGCCAGAAAAGAATACAGATAGCCGTTTATTGTGAGCGCCATCACGGCTACGATAAAAAAAAGTTGCGACCATCCCAAGATGAGCCCTGCGAGGGGGTTTTGTGTTGAAACAACACCTTGGGCCTTTCCGGTAAACACGAGCAAGGCAACTACCGTAGCAACGACAACCACCGCCTGCCTCAAGAGGAACGGCCAGCCTTCAGGCAGACAGACAGGCAGAACGCTGAACCAGGGTCTGATTGCGTTGGATCCTAAAGCCAGGATGATTATAGCAAAGGGGAGGATGGCCGTAGCTTTGCGAAAACCGGCTTTGGGGAAAACCCGAATCAGAAGAATAACGACCGCTATAATTGCCACCACACCGGCTGTTCGTGCGACCATCCCAGTGAGGTCCGTTCCTGATTGGGACATCCAATACGAAAAGAGCAGAACTCCTTCTGAACACCAGAGAATTGCCACCAGAGGTCTGAAAAGTGCTCGCCATGCCGCTATGACGCATTTTTTCAAACTGAAGGCCCCAATCACCCATGCCAGGGACACGGCTTGCAGAAATGGGACTATAGTATGTTGAAGGATTACCTCCAGGCGGAGGTCAATGGTGTTCCATACGAGGACGGAAAGAATGCCGTTTGCAAGGAAGTAGAAAGCGGTCAGAAACAGCCAGAACCTTGCTATTGTGTTCACGAGCAGTTCCTGGGGCCGGAACAGACTTCCGGCCCTTCCGTAAAGAAATTACAAAAAAAGCAAACCTGGCTGACCATCTGTCAGGCAGACGCAAAGGGTACATCATTCTTTCTGGAAAAATAAAGTCCAACGACCAACAGAAGCACGACCAGAGCGATTAATCCCCATTGACTCAGGGTGGGGACAGAAACCGCCGCTAATGGGCCCGCGGATAAGGCTGGCCCAGCCAAAAATCCTGGATCAGCTACACCATCTCCATCGATGTCGAGAATGATCTTTTTATCTGGCCCTATTGGAACCCAGATCTGGGAATTACCATTAACGCTGCCACAGGCGTCGATGACCCCCAGGGAAGCGATGTTGGCCACGCCGATGAAGCCGGACTTTCCCACTAACGAAAGGAGCACGTTTACCGTTCTCTTACTTGTTGAACCCGTTAAACGCACCTGATCATAGCTCGCTTTAGCCGCATTCGATTTTATTAGGTCTGCCCTACCCACATCGGTCCAGCCTTCATATGCTCCT